>Ga0209583_10000097_pt1 | contig 27869 bp, 28 predicted proteins | sample Str014_FD_187201 | JGI IMG/M metagenome (GOLD analysis project Ga0209583, IMG submission 187201) | Freshwater sediment microbial communities in response to fracking from Pennsylvania, USA - Straight Creek_MetaG_SC_2014 (SPAdes) (version 2) | ecosystem: Environmental > Aquatic > Freshwater >... | reverse complement strand
TCTTCAGTTGTTCCAGACAGTCGCCAATCAAAACCTGATCGACCAAGGGCCGGACATCGACCTTCGTTTCAAAACCCATAACGCAACTCCACACACATGAACCCCAAAGCCGCGATGATCGCGGGCGAAAGCTGGAGCCATCAGAGGGGTTATGGGTTCGCGGAGTCGTGAAGTGAATCGCGGAGTTAATTTATGGTTAATTTCGGAGCAGCGCCGCTATCGGCGCAAAGCTCTTGCGATGTTCCGTGCACGGACCATGTTGCGCGAGAGCTGCCGCATGGGCGGCAGTGCCATAGCCTTTGTGGCGCGCAAAGCCATAGGCAGGGAAGTCCGTGTCCATCTCCACCATCAGCCGGTCACGCGTCACTTTCGCAATGATGGAAGCAGCGGCAATGGACAGTGATTTGCCGTCTCCGCCAATGATCACTTGCGTGGCGCAGAAAAGTTGGGGTGCGCGGTTACCGTCGATCAAAGCCAGTGTCGGTTTTGTTTTCAATGCGGCCACAGCGCGGGTCATAGCGCGATAGGTAGCTTGTAAAATATTGATCTCATCGATCTCGGCGGCGGAGACGAGACTCACACCCACTTCAGCTGTGGCCATGATCAAGGGGAACAAAGCTTCACGCTTGGCTTGGGTGAGTTTCTTGGAGTCGTTGAGGCCTGCAGGGATATTGTATTGATCGAGTATGACCGCTGCGGCACACACTGGCCCCGCCCAAGGGCCGCGGCCTGCTTCGTCCACGCCGCAGATGATGGTGTGGTGGGAGGCGTGTTCGCATTGAAAGTCAGGCTTCACTTCCTGCATCCTCCCCTGAGGGGGAGGTGCCCCAAAGGGGCGGTGGGGAGAAGAGCAGTCATTGCATCTCCCAACCCCTCCGGCGCTGCGCGCCACCTCCCCCAAAGGGGAGGATGAAGGGGCGAGGACATTAGCCCTCAATCTTGCTGAAATCCGCGACTTCTGATGTGGCTTCGCGGATGCGGTTGAGCAGGCGCAGGCGGTTTTCGCGGAAGGTGGCATCCTTGTCGTTGACAGTGACACCTTCGAAGAATTCATCGACGGGTGCGCGCAGCTTGGCGATGGCCTTCATCGCGCCTTCAAAATCTTCATGCTCCACCGCCTTGCGGGCCAGAGCCGAAGCTTGTGAGATGGCCGAGTGCAATGCTTTTTCTTCGCCCTTGATCAGCTGCGATGGGTTCACATCGCCGCGATAGGCCTTGCCGTCTTTTTTTTCTTCGATGCGCAAAATGTTGGAGGCGCGCTTGACACCCGCCAACAGGTTCTTGCCGTCATCGGTGTCGAGGAATTTGGACAGCGCCTCGACGCGGCGCGTAATGAGAACCAAATCGTGTTGGCGACCGAGCACCAACACTGAATCCACATGGTCGTTATGCGCTCCTTGATCCTTCAAATAGCCTCGGAATCTTTCGCCTATGAACACACCGCAATTTTGTAGTGTTTTCACATGATCCTCAACGCGCGACTTCTGGGTCTTTGCATCCTCGGTATAGTGTGACCAAGCGCGACGTTCCAATTCCTCTTGCTCTGCCTCACTGAAAACCTCACCCCCGACGTTTTCGATAGCCTTCGTCCGATTTAGATATTTTTGGAATGCGGCCGAATCTAGCAATCTGATTAGGGCAAGCGTCATCGGGGCCGAGAGTGTAACCCGGACTTTTCCTTCAACAATTGTCCTGACTACGCCCAGCGCAGCACGGCGCAGCGCGTAAGGGTCCTTCGAACCCGTGGGCTTTTCATCAATCGCCCAGAAGCCCACCAGCGTGTCGAGCTTATCCGCCAGCGCCACCGCTTGCCCAACCTTGGAAACCGGAATGGAATCGCTCGGCCCCTGCGGTTTGTAGTGATCTCGGATGGCGTCGGCCACTTCGGCGTCGATGCGTTGATCGAGCGCATAATAACGGCCCATGAGGCCTTGCAGTTCGGGGAATTCGCCCACCATTGCCGTGACCAGATCGGCTTTGCATAATCGTGCCGCCTGCCGGGCTTTCTCAACACCCTTCACATCTAACCCAATGGTCTTGGCGATTTCGCCGGCCAGCGCTTCGATGCGCTTCACGCGTTCGCCTTGTGACCCCAGCTTGGCGTGGAAGGTGATACTGTCTAGCTTCGGCAGTAAATCTTCCAGTTTGGTCTTGCGGTCCTGATCCCAGAAGAACTTGGCATCGCTCAGCCGCGCGGCGATCACCTTGTTATTGCCGCGAATGATTTCTGCGCCACCATCTGAGGCGATCTGGTTCGACACCAGAATATATTTGTTGGCCAGCTTGCCGTCTTTGTCTTTGAGGCAGAAGCATTTCTGGTTGTTCTTGATGGTGGTGATGATCACTTCTGGCGGAACGCTGAGGAAGGCTTCATCGAATGCGCCCATCAACGCCACGGGCCATTCGACAAGGCCCGCAACTTCCTTGAGCAGCGCTTCATCCTCGATCAGTTCCAAGCCTTGCGCCAATGCCAAGTTCTTCGCGTCATGGCGAATGGCTTCCATGCGGGCCTTTTCATCGACAATCACGTGGCGCTTGGCCAAGGCCATGTCATAGTCGTCATAACGCTTCACGCTCACTTCACCAGATGAAAGGAAACGGTGGCCGCGCGTGGTGTTGCCGGATCTGATGCCATCCACTTCGAGAGGCACCACTTCGCCATCAAATGTGCAGATGATGGATTGCAGCGGGCGCACCCAGCGCAAGGTGCCTGAGCCCCAGCGCATAGATTTCGGCCAAGGGAAATTGCGGATTGCAGTCGGCAGGATTTCAGCGACAACATCTGTGGTGGCGCGGCCTGGCTTCTTGATGGTGGCCATGTAGAACTGGCCCTTCTTGTCATCCTGCTTGGTGAGCTGCTCAAGCGACAGGCCGGTTGATTTCAGGAAGCCGTCAATGGCGGCTTGGGGCGCGTCGACACGCGGGCCTTTGCGTTCTTCGCTCACGTCCTTCGCCTTGTCGGCGAGGCCTTCCACTGAAAGCACCAAACGGCGTGGCGTGGCGTGCTGGCGTGCACCTTCATAGGTGAGGCCTGCTTCCACCAGCGCATTGGTGATGAGGCCACGCAGATCTTCCGCCGCCTTCACTTGCATGCGGGCAGGGATTTCTTCGGAGAAAAGTTCGATCAAGAGTTCAGACATGGGTGCCGATTACCAGCGCCATGCGAGCTTGTCATCTTGAAAGGGGAGGGGGATTTTGCAAAACCCTCAACCCGTCATGACAGCCCCCGCCTTCGCTGGGGCGACGAATTTAGATGGAATGTGAAAAGGCTAGGCCAGTTTCTTGTGGCTGCCGTCGCAGAAGGGTTGGCCAGCGGTTTGCTTGCAGGCGCAGAACCACTTCTCGCCGGATTCTTCGGCCTTCCAAGCAACAGGGCTGAACTTGCCTTCCTTCTTGTGGCTGCCATCGCAGAAGGGCTGGTTCTTGGATTGGCCGCAGGCGCACCAATAATATTCCTTGCCTGCTTCGACGTTGATTGGCATGGGCGCTTTGCCCGCGATGTGACCCTTCATGACTTCTCCCTATGAATTGTAACACAGAGAATTACATAAAAAGAGGCCGCAGTATAGGGGTCAGGCTGCCGCGCCACCCGCTGTTTTTGTCCAAGCGAGGCAGCAGGCCTTGGCCAAATCACGCACCCGCAGGATATAGGCTTGCCGCTCCGTCACCGAGATCACGCCGCGTGCGTCGAGCAGATTGAAGGCGTGGCTGGCTTTGATGCATTGATCATAGGCGGGCAGGGCGATCTCGTGCTTGTGTTCTTTCTCGCCTGCCTTCAACAAGGCAGCGCATTCCTGCTCGGCGTCCTTGAAATGCTGCAAGAGGATTTCAGTGTTGGCATGTTCGAAGTTGAAGCGGCTGTATTCCTGTTCGGCCTGCAAGAAGACATCGCCGTAGGTAATTTTGCGAACACCTTCCTGGCCATTGAAGTTCAGGTCATAAACATTGTCGACATTTTGCACATACATAGCGAGGCGTTCGAGGCCGTAGGTGAGTTCGCCTGACACAGGATTGCAATCTAGCCCGCCCACCTGCTGGAAATAAGTGAACTGTGACACTTCCATGCCATCGCACCAGACTTCCCAGCCGAGGCCCCAGGCCCCCAGTGTGGGGCTTTCCCAATCGTCTTCAACAAAACGTATGTCATGAAGTTGCGGGTCCAAACCGATGGCTGCGAGTGATCCCAGATAGAGCTCCTGCAAATTGGGCGGGCTTGGCTTCATAATCACTTGATATTGATAATAGTGCTGCAAGCGGTTGGGGTTCTCGCCATAGCGCCCATCCTTCGGGCGGCGCGAAGGCTGTACATAGGCGGCAGCCCAGGGCTTCGGCCCGATCGAGCGCAACGTGGTGGCCGGGTGAAACGTACCTGCGCCCACTTCCATGTCATAGGGCTGAAGAATGACGCAGCCCTGTGCCGCCCAATAGTTGTGCAGTGTGAGGATCAGGTCTTGAAAGGCTTTGGTGGGTTCAAGGGTCATGAGCGGGAATTAGAGGTGGCGATGCGAGGGGTCAAGGGCGCTTGTAGACGTGCACGCGGGCTTGGAAGCTGCTTTCAGTTTTGGAGTGCGGCATGGGGTGGTAGATTTCACTTTGCCAAACGTGGCTGAGGCTTCCGGCGCGGCAGAGGTTCTCCAGCTTTTCGCCAAAGCCCGAGGTGGTCCAAACGGTTTCGCCCACAGTGAAAATCAAATGGCCTTTTGGTTTCAAGATGCGCACCAATTCATCAAAGCCAGACGCGGGCGCATGGCCTGTGGTGAAAGTTCCGGTGGAAACGATTGTGGCGAAATGCGCTGAGGGGAAATCCAGCGCCTCGCCCAAGACGCCATGATGCAGGCCCCGATAGACGCCACGGGCTTTTGCTTTGGCCAACATGCCTTCTGACATGTCGATCCCATGAAGATTGCTGAAACCCAGAATGGAAAGAAGATTGCCGATATTGCCCGTGCCCACGCCAGCATCGAGAATGGGTGCCGTGAGGTCGGTCACATAGCGCGAGGTAAGGCCGCAGATCACGGCGGGGTGGGCATAGCCCATGGCCAGCATGTCTGCATCATACCTGGCGGCCCAATCGTCATAGGTTTTGGAAAGTTCGGTGGGAGAGGCGGCGTGATAGACTTCGGCCAGCCGCGCCTCAACGTTTTTGGTCACGCTTCGGGCTTATAGACCCCGGTGATGGGATCAAGCTTCAAGCGCGGCATTTTGGCCACGGCTTCTTCAGCCTTGGCTTTGACCTTCACGCGTTGCGCCTCAGCGTTCTCGATGGCGCGTTTCAGCGTCTTAATCGCCAGATAGCCGATGCTCAGCATCAATATGTTACGAATGAAACCCATTTGCCACTCCTCTTGCGATCAATCTATCACAATCCGAAACGCTGCCACAAGGCACGTGTTTCAGCCGTCGTTAAAACAGCGTCGACAAAATCTGTGGCCAAAGCATGGCGGCTGCCCATGCCTAAAAGTCGCGCCCCAAAGCCCTTGGTGGGTGACATTTCATTTATGTCCAGTTTGTCACCGAATTTGGCTTTGAGAACAGCGTCGCGGTGGCCTATGGCGTCGATGAGGCCGAGACTGAGCGCTTTGCGGCCCGTCCAGAAACTGCCGTCGAACAAATCTTGCTCTTTGGCTTTCAACTTTCCGGCGCGGCGGGTGCGGACCATGGCTTTGAAGCTCTCATGAATTTCGGCGAGCATCAGTTTGAGCTTGGCAATGTCTTTCGGGTTTTCAGGCTTGAAGGGATCATTGGTGCTTTTGGAATTGCCTGCGGTGTAAACCCGGCGCTCAATTCCTAACTTGGCCAAGGCTTTTGGCGCGCCAAAACTGCCCGCGATGACGCCAATAGAGCCGATGATGGAATTTTCGTCGGCGTAGATTTCATCAGCAGCACAGGCCAGCCAATAGCCGCCAGAGGCCGCAACATCTTCACAGAAGGCGATGACGGGGATGTGGTTTTCGTCCGCCAGCTGCCGAATGCGGCTGCCGATCAAGGCAGACTGCACAGGCGAGCCGCCCGGGCAGTTGATGGCCAGCGCCACAGCCGTGGTGCCTTTCTTGAAGGCTTTCCTGAGTTGGGTTTCCAGCCCTCTGGCGTTCAGGGCGGCCGATGGGCCACGGCCAGACGCAATGGTGCCTTCAAGGCGGATGACATTTATGATGGGGCTGGATTTGCCGAACAGGCGCTTCAATCGTTTGAACATTGGCTACAGATAGGGTGCCAACAGGCGCTGTGCAAGCCTAGCGCAAGCGCCAGGTTGCGCCTTCACGCAACACCGCCTCTGCATCTGGGGTGAAACTATTGTCTTCATTGTGCAAGATGAGGCCGGGCAAAAGCTGCATAGGCGCTCGCGAACCTTTGACGCCCTGAACGATGACGCGCGATGCGGCCGAGCCATCGCGAGCATAAAGCGGGGCTACGCGAATATCGCCGAACTTCGGCTCCATTGCGGCGAGGAGTTTGCCCAAGGTTTCAGCACGGTGGATCAAAGTGACTGAGCCCCGCAGAACGACCATCGAATGCAAAAGCTTGATCCAGGTTTCCAAATCATCCGGCCCAAAGGCATGGGCCTGGGCTTTCAGAACGCTGGGTGAGGCCGTCACCTTGCCCTCATCAAAAAACGGCGGATTGGCAAAGGCATGAGAGAACGAGCCATGTTCGGGCATATTCGCCAGATCCCGGCGCATGGCCTCTTTCACGTCCGTGTGGAAGACGCGAAGGGCATTGCCAAAATTATTGCGCTTGGCATTTTGTTCGCATAGCACAGCATAGCGGGTTGAAGCCTCTATGCCTGTGATGTGCAGTGACGGGTTGCGTGACAGGAGGCAAAGCGAGGCCACGCCCGCGCCAATGCCTGCTTCAAAAATAGTCTCGCCATCTTTGGCGGGAATGCAGGCTGCGAGAAACACGGCGTCGATGCCAGCGCGATAGCCTCTTTCGGGTTGGAGAATTTGCAATCTGCCGCCCAGAAAAGCGTCATCAGTCATCGAAGTCGGGATAGCCGCTATGGGTTGCATACGGATTTGCAGGTCTGGGTTGAGTTCTGTGGCCAATTGCATGTTCCCAAACTATACACCTATGGTTAGGGAAACGTTACCGAAGTGTTGGCTTTATTGCCAGCGGCAATGCGCCACCTTCGGAACGTTTCGGCGGCAGAGCATAGTGACACCCTGAAAGAGGACCTCATGGGCGTAGTCATTGCATTTGACGGAAGCGGCGAGCGGCCAAAAGCCAATTTGGACAATCTAGTTCAACTCACGGCGGCCGATATGGCTTTGGTCAATGAGTTCATTCTTGAAAAAGCGCAGAGCCATGTGGAGTTGATTCCTGAACTTGCAGGACATTTGATCAACTCTGGCGGCAAACGCATTCGCCCAATGTTGACTGTCGCTGCGGCGCGCATGTGCGGCTATGCGGGTTTGCACCATTTGAAACTCGCCATGTCAGTTGAATTCATGCACACGGCGACGTTGCTGCATGATGATGTGGTTGATGAAAGTGACATGCGACGCGGCAAGGATGCGGCCCGCGTGATTTGGGGAAACCAGGCCTCTGTGCTGGTGGGTGATTATCTTTTGGGCCAGGCCTTCAAGATGATGGTGGAAACCGGATCGCTTGATTGTTTGCGCATCTTATCCGACGCGGCTTGCACGATTGCTGAGGGCGAAGTGCTTCAGCTTTCGGTCTCGCAGGATACTTCGACGACGGAAGATTCATATCTCAAAGTTGTCGGTGCCAAAACCGCAGCGCTGTTTCAGGCGGCGGCCAAGGTGGGTGGGGTTATTGCAGGTCGTCCGCGCAAGGAACAAGACGCGCTTGAGGCTTATGGCCGAAATTTAGGCATCGCGTTTCAACTTGTCGATGATGCCTTGGATTATTCCGGCAGGCAGGCGGACCTTGGCAAAGCCATTGGCGATGATTTCCGTGAACGCAAGATTACCCTTCCTGTTGTGCTGGCTTTCCGGCGCGGCGAAGAGAAAGAACGTAGCTTTTGGCAACGTGTGATGGAGAAGGGTGATCAGACCAGTGATGACCTCACCTATGCCACCAAGTTAATGGAACGCCATGGCGCGCTTTCAGATACGATTGAACGGGCGCGGCACTATGGTGATATGGCATGTGATGCACTGGCGATTTTTCCAGAAAGCCCGTGGAAAGAAGCGCTGACTGAAGCCGTCGCGTTTTGCATTTCACGGGCGCATTGAATCCTTACTTCTGAACTTGCAGCGTCAGTGTATCGGCGTGGCGGCAGCGCCAGAAGGCGTCAGCATAAGCATAGTTCCAATCGCGCATCCGCTGCCAAACCGATTTTACCGCGAGGGTGCGGTCATCGACCTGACGGGCGGGCATGTAGAACTTGCTGCCGCCCGCAATGACCAGAACCTTGCCCGATGCTGTGCCCTCAAATTCACCAGCAGGCTGCATGATGTCTTTGGTGGCGAGATCAGCAGCGGTCGTGGCCAATTGATCACAGGTTACATAAGCACCAGCGGCATTTGCCGCCGTTGACGTGAGCAGAACCGCTGCAACAGCCGCTGCCATTTTCCATTTCCCAATCTTACGCATGACAAACCCAATTCGCTAAAACGTCGCATCGGGTTCATCCTGCAATGGCACAGGTTGTTAGTAAAGTGTTAACTATGGTTAACAAATTACTTTTTGAATTTGGCGCGTTCCAAGCCTTCCAGAATGAGATTTTCGGCTTCGATGGCATTGCCCCAGCCGAGCATTTTGACCCATTTGCCGGGCTCCAGATCTTTGTAGTGCTCGAAGAAATGTTCGATCTGTTTGACCGTGATGTCCGGCAGATCGAGATAGTTGTGGACGTTTTCATAACGCCGCGTAAGACGGGGCACAGGCACGGCGATGATCTTCTCGTCTCCGCCTGCTTCGTCCTCCATTTTCAAAACACCCACGGGGCGGCAGGCGACAACAGCGCCCGGCACGATGCCGCGCTGGTTGGCGATGAGCACATCGACGGGATCGCCATCACCGGAGAGCGTGTGAGGAATAAAGCCATAGTTTCCGGGATAGCGCATCGAGGTATAGAGAAACCGGTCCACCACCAGCGTTCCGGCCTCTTTGTCCATTTCATATTTGATCGGTTCACCGCCCACGGGCACCTCAACGATCACGTTGATTTCCTTGGGTGGGTTAAGGCCGGGGGAGATAGCTTCGATGCGCATGGGGGTTCCTCGCAAATCAGATGGTCGCACTCTTCTATCGTAGTTTGACGCGATGATGAAGGCTCGATAGTCTGCCCGAAAAAATGGGAGAGAAACATGCTTAAAGCAATCCATCCTTTGCTCAATGCCGATGTGCTTTATGCGCTGCGGCAGATGGGGCATGGCAATGATCTGGTGATTGCCGATACGAATTTTCCGTCTGACGCCATTGCGCGCGAAACCACCTTTGGGCGGACATTGCGCATTGATGCGGATATGCCGACGGTGGTGCGGGCTGTTTTATCGCAATTTCCGCTCGACACTTTTGTCGATAATGCTGCTTCGCGGATGGAAGTGATGGGCAAGCCCAATGAGATTTTACCCGTTCATGCCGAAGTGCAGAAAGAGATTGATTTTGCAGAAGGCGGCAAATTCAAACTTGTGGGGGTGGAGCGTTTTGCATTTTATGAAAAGGCCAAAAAGTCTTTTGCTATCATCCAAACCCACGAGCGGCGGTTTTATGGTTGTTTCATATTCAAGATGGGGGTGATTGACCCCGCACAGACGTTTTAAGCCATGACCAAATCTGGCGTTGCGATCTTGGGGATTTATGCGGCTGATCTCGCTTTCACAGCGCAGCGCCAGCCTGTGATGGGGGAGACATTGCTCGGCTCGCGTTTTGCCATGGGGCCCGGTGGCAAAGGCTCCAACCAATCGGTGGCTGCGGCGCGGGCTGGCGCCAAGGTGACGTTCATTTCCAAAGTTGGCAAGGATGCTTTCGGCGATGTGGCTCTGGCCATGTATGCCAAGGAAGGCATTGCCACGCGTGTGCCGCAGGATGAGAAGCATTCGACGGGTGCGGCCTATATTTTTCTGGAAGAAGGCACAGGCGCCAATGCGATCATCGTGGTGCCCGGTGCTGCGGGGCAGGTGGGCATTGCGGATGTGGACGCGGCCAATGATGTGCTTTCGACTTGCGCGATTTTCATGACACAGTTGGAGACGCCCATTGCCGTGGCGTTACATGCGCTGAAGACGGCCAAGACCGCGGGGGCGATTACAATTTTCAATCCGGCGCCTGGCGCTGCACTTGATGATGAGATCTACAAATATTGCGATTATGCCACGCCCAATGAGAGCGAGGCCTCGATGCTCACGGGGGTTGCGGTGACGGATCTGGCCTCAGCCCGCAAGGCAGCGGATGTGTTGCTGGCCAAAGGTGTTGGCTGTGCTTTGATTACTTTGGGTGGGCAAGGTTCATTGTTGCATGACGCAAAGCAAAGCCTGCACATTCCGATTTTCAATGCGGGCAAAGTGATTGACACCACAGGCGCTGGCGATGCGTTTAACGGCGGGTTTGCTGCGGCCTTGGCGCGGGGCGAGACACCTGAGAAAGCGGCGTTGTTTGGCAGTGCTGTGGCGGGAATTTCGGTGACCCGGCCTGGGACTGCGCCATCGATGCCTTATCTCAAAGAAGTTGAAGCGCTCTTGGCGAAGTGAATTTGGCCGCCGACGCGCACGCTCTAGGGGTTTTTGGCGGGCATATGAATGCCGGCAATGGCGAGGAGATGCACGCTTGCGCCCAGTGCCAAGAGGCCACCCAGAAGCAAGATCAGCGTTGTTGGAACAAGGCGGGGCGTTAAGGCCTGGCGGGGGTGTTTTTCCAACCAGAACATCCAGCCTGACAGGCTGAGTCCGCCGATGAAGGCCGCCAAAGTGATGAGTAATTCGCCATTCCACATGATTTTCAGCGCCTTACAGGAAAGGTTGACAGGTGGAAAGCCTTCGCCTATTCGAAACGCCAATCCGGGGCCTTGCCCCATTATTGGGTAGAGCCATGAAAGTTCGCAATTCACTGAAATCGCTGGCCAAGCGCCACCGTGACAATAAGCTGATCCGTCGCAAGGGCCGGGTCTATATTATCAACAAGACCAACCCGCGTTTCAAGGCGCGTCAGGGCTAACGCCTTTGTGGGTCCAAGTTTTCGCCGCGCTGGGGCAACCCGGCGCGGTTTGTTTTGTTGGGCGGGTGCCTCTATAATGGCGCCATGCGATTTGTTTTAGTTCTTAGCATTTTGATGTTGTGTGGTGCCCCCGCCTTCGCAGACGAGGTGCAAAGCTCTGCCACTGCGACGACAACGATTCCAGTAGCACCCGAAGTGAAGATTCCGCCAGCGCAAAAAAGGGCGGAGGATTTGGATAAGTTGCTGGCGCGGTTGCACCATGTGCCGCATGTGCCCGATATTACAAAAACTGAAGCCGACATTTGGGCACTGTGGTCACAGAATGATTCTCCTACTGCTGTTGTGTTGCTGCGCGAGTCTTCGGCGGCGATTGATGCTGGCGATTTTGATCCGGCCGAGCAGATGCTTTCACAGCTTCTCGAAACCTATCCTGATTTTGCTGAGGGCTGGAACAGGCGTGGCGCACTTTATTATGTGATGAAACGTTACGACGCTGCCATGATTGATATTGAACATGCGCTCTCGCTTGAGCCGCGCAATTTCGGCGCACTCATCGGCAAGGGCATGATTTTGCGCGCGCAGGGCAAGAGCGATGAAGCCATTGCCGCATTGAATGAAGCGCTCGTCATCAATCCACACATGATCAGTGTGCGCGAGACGATCAAGCAGATCGAAAAAGAAACACCGCATATCTGAAATGTGTTGAGCGCAGTGCTTGCAATATTTTTGTGCAAGCCATCGCGTCAGCGCATGTCTGTCACCCACATCGAAATAAGTGTGACGGATCTTGCTACCGAATACCATCTACTGTTCAGCGACGCACTGATGCGTTGCTGTCAAAGGCAGGAATTGGTGCGCAACTTGTTTGCGAATTTCAAATCCGAGTTTTTGAACAAACATGCTCACCGCAGGTGAGCATTTAACAGGAGACTATCATGAATAAAGCAATCATTATCGCTGCAGCCCTTGGCACCTTGATCATGTCCGGCGCAGCTTTTGCGACCGATAACAACGTCACTGGTTCCGATTTTGGAACTGTTGCGCAGGTCGATCGTGCTGGTGGTTCGATTACCCTTGGCAATGGAGATACTTACAATGTTCCATTTTCGCAGGATTTAAAGAACATCAAAATCGGCGAGAAGGTACAGATCTGGTATCAGGGCGGTGATGCCGTTTCGGTCACGCGTTCATAACAGCAATTCCAAGCTGAACTCTATTCCCGCCTCAGAAGAACCTGGGGCGGGGTTGTTCAGTTGAAATGTCGCCTTGCTTGGCAGGCATCATGCGGGCTTGTTTATGGATTGAGCGCGCCCAGTTTCATCGGCAGTGGTGCAGGCGTAAGATCGCCTTTGTCTTCCTCGTTCACCGTCAAGTCACCCTTGCCATCGGCCGTGTGTTGGCCTTGGTTCAGATCAGCAGCGAAAGCGCTGATGCCGTTGCCGCCGGAAATGTTTGCGGCTTTCGGCAGGCTGTCTTGATCAAGTGAACCAATCAGCGGGGGCTGACCATCGCGGCGGATTGCGGCGTCGTTTTGCAAGAAGAGTTGCGGCCACCAGTTGATGTCGCTGCCACCAGCCGAAGCAATCATCGGCTTGATCACCGGAATGCCCTTGGTGCTGCCATTGCGCAATTCATTGGCGAGGCTCGACTTGGTTGCCGGTTTTTTGGTTGGTTCGGTCGTGTCATCAGCAGCGGCCTGCATCAATGTTCCCAAACTGTCAGCCACAGGCGAAGGCACGTCTTTGCCCGATTGGCTTGGCGGCGGCGCAGAGGCGGCGTTGATGCGGATCATCTTTGGTTCGGCCTTCATATTGGCGGCGGCCATCAACATAATTTCATTGGGCTTCAAGCGCGGCTTGGGGATAACCCGGCCTTGTTTGACGACGGCATCCGGCACTGCAACCTCATCGGCTGAGTCACCTGCGTCGGCCACAGCAACTGCGACAGGCGGCTTCATCAACTTTGGCTTTGGTGTTGAAGCTGCGTCTTGGGCGAGATCACCCAGCGAAGCCATTTGCGCATCAGAGACTGTCGTGCCCTTTGGCTTTGCCACGAGCTTGGCTGGTGGCGTTGCGGCGTCAGCGCTCAAATCAGCCAGATCATTTTGTGCGCCTTTGTAGGCGGAGTTGGCGGCGGCATCAGCTGGCTTGGCTGCGGCCACTTGGACAGGGGCTGACTGTTCAACCTGCTTTTTGTTGAGGCCCAGCAGCTTGCTGAAAAAGCCTGGCGGGTTCTCATCATTGGAAGCCACAGCTGTGTCGGGTGCTGTGTTACTATGGTTTATCCGCAAGCGACGACCAATGGTCTTTTGGCCATCACGGAAAATCTGGGCCATTTGTGATGAGGAGATATATGGGCCCCAATGGCGCACATGGCCTGAGTCAACATGCAGGAAGCCCGTCGGGCCGCCAGCGGAACGATAGTAACCCACACCGCCCACTTGGCGCACCAAGGCGGTGTTGCGGATTTTCATTGTAGGAACATCGGTCAAATAAAAGTCGATGGCCTTGCCATACATGTGCTGGCTCTCGCGGGCCACGTGACGACCAATACGGTGGAGAAGAGCGTTGGTTTGGGGGGAACGATAGCCGCAGACAATATGTATAGGCGAATGCGAACCTAAGTCGTCGTGCAATTCCCAGACAAGATCGATGGTGCGCGGATCAATGGTGATGGTTTTGTCGCGACGCCAATCGCGCAGCAAATAATTGATCTGTTTCATGGCGGACGGAATGTAATGTCCATCTTTCATGTAAGTGACATTCAAGCTTTCGCCTGTATGAATGTGATAGAGCGAAATTGTGCGTGTTTCGCCGCCAGCGATAACTGGGGCCAGTCCGCTTAATCCGAAAACACCGAAAATGGCGCAAGCGGCCAGGGTTTTTTTCAGGCGATTTGACAATGTTCGACGTTGTCCAAGCTCAGTTACAGTCTTACTCATACACAACTCACCGGGCGCAAGCCCTTCCTCTTTGGAACCGCGCAAGGTGTTTAACCCTAAGCGATCACATTTACAAAGCATGCTCAGGCCCATTACGCGACTTCTGCTGGCCTTTACACCGACTGGTTTGCGTCAAGTCAAGTCTCCCGAACCTAGACGTAAACCGCACATCGAACAAGAATACGGCCACCTAAAGGCAGACTTATCCTTAATCCACTCTGCACCAAGAGGCTTAATGCAGGCTTAATACAGCGGTTTATAACAAGATGGTAAGGTGAAAACCCGGCAAAATCCGCATTTTGGGGTCGATTTGCTTAGTTCTGGATGATCCCGCCCGTCAGCGCGCTTTGTGCCACAACGTCTGTGGTGTTGACGGGCTTTTTTGCATTTGGATCATAGGCAAAGGCTTTGGCCATGGCACCGTCGCGACCGTAGATGTCGTCGTAATATTGCACTTTGCCCGTATCATCCGTCCAAGCTGTGAAATAGGTCAGATGCACTGGCACTTTCTGCGGGAGCTGTACGGAATGTGTATCCTCAATCGCCAGACCTTTTTCCACCTGGTCCTTGTTCCAGCCTAAGAGAATTTGAGCAAATTCGCGCGGGTTCTGCACCCGCACACAGCCATGGCTATAGGCGCGAACGCTGTCGGCGAAGAGTTTTTTGGTTGGCGTATCGTGCATGTAAATATCATGCCCGTTGGGGAAGAGGAATTTCAGCTCGCCCAAGGCATTGTCGCCACCTGCGGGCTGTTGGATGCCAAAATTTGGTGTGATGCCAATGTGCCACCAATCCACCGATTGGGAATCAATTTCATTGCCCTTCAAATCGGTGACGATGAAGCCATTGCGATCAAGGTAATTTCTGTCCTTGCGCATCTTGGGGCCATATTCGTTGACGATGATGGAGGCGGGCACCCCCCATTTCGGATTGAACACGACGGTTTGGATTTGATCACTGAAGGCATAGGTCTGCTTGGTCGGCTGGCCAACGATGACGCGGCTTTTCCATGTGGATTTTCCGCCATCCATGAGGTTGACGTCAAAGGCTGCCTGATTGACGAACACGTAGCGAGCCCCAAGATTTTTGGGCAGCCAGCGCAGGCGCTCCATATTGGCCAAAAGTTTGCCACGGTGATCTGCGGCTTCATCCTTGTTGAGGGCTTTGAGCGTGGCCGCATCAATGGTGCCATTCGGCTTCATTTTACTGGCGGTCTGGAAGGCCATGACGCCGATCACAAGGTCTTGGTCCAATTTTTCGGCGTCCACACCGCCACTGATCGTGCCGCCGATATAGCCCAGCGCTGCCAGACGCGTACGAATGGATGGAATGCGCGCATCTGCCTTGCCGGGTTTGATTATGGGGCCCGCGGCAATTGGAGCAAGCGTTGACGGGCTTGATGTATCCAGCTTGGCCAGCTCTGATTTGAAGATCGCATATTGCGGGTTTTTGGGGGCCAAGCTTGAAAGATAGTCAGCGGGCGAAGGGGTGTCGGCCAAGACTTTTAGCACTTCATCGGCATTGGCCGATTCGGGTTTGATGTCGTTGTAGAGTGACAAGCGGCCCGGCTCAAACTGGCCGCCGGAAATCTGCCGCGCATAGTGAAGACTCGCGAGGGTGAGGCCAATATCCAGCCGCGCCTGCTTGATGGCATCGCCTGTGACTGCTGCTTCTGCGCCATCGAAAGATGTTAAGACTTCCGGGAGATAATTCTTGGAAACGAGGCCTTCGGTTGGGGCGGTGCTGAGTGCTTTCAACACTTCATCGGCGCGCGGTGTTAAATGACCATCAGCGGACCAGACAGGTTTAAAACCGCTGGCCTTATAGAAGCTGAGCACGGCTTTGCGTTCGCTCTCGACGGCTTTGATCGATGAAGATTTATCAGCCAGCGTGACACGAATGGCTTCAGCTTCTGGTGTTGCGCCCTGCATGGCAATGAAAGTTGGGTCAAACAGCGGGGTCACCAGTGGCGGCATATAGTCCACCAAGCCCATGCCCAAGCCCGGGATCTGTTGTTCAGGGTCAGTGCCATCGCCATACAAGCTATCAGCGGGAACCAAAGGGCGCTTGTGATGTTTCGGTTTGGCCGAAGCCTGTTTATCTTGCCACCAAGGCGGGGGATTTCCTGTGTTGAAACCTGGCTGTGGGTGCACTTGGTTATGGTGGTTGCCAAACAACAAATCAAAAAAATTGGCTTGGCCTGCATTGGCCGATGAAACGTTCAGTGCCAAAACGGAAAGGCCCAAGAAAAGCCAGGAAACGTGCTTTGGCATTTAAATTCACCGAGATGTTGAGCAGATTAAATTCAATTATACTTCTGTTTGTGGCGATTCAATGAAAATGATTCAGGCTGGCATTGAATAGCGCATTATCCGGTGGCCTCTTCCAGCCCCAAGTCGCGCATCTTGCGATATAGTGTCGAACGCCCAATGCCAAGTTTCCGTGCTACTTCAGACATTTGCCCGCGATAGCGATGCATGGCGAGTTTGATCATATCAGCTTCAACTTCTTCGAGGGTGCGGATGTGTCCGCCGTCTGTAACGATAGAAACGCCAATGGCATTGCCGTCGCTCACTTGGCCTTGAACAGGACGGGCAGGATCGGGCTTTCTGGCAAGCGAAGGTGCCGGTGGCACGGTGACTTCGTAGCCATCAACCAGCGCTGCAATTTGTGGAAAGTCGACAACATCCAAGGTTTCTGTTTCGCAGAGCACGATGGCGCGGAAGATGGTGTTTTCGATCTGGCGCACATTGCCGGGCCAGGCATAGGCTTTGAGCATTTCGAGCGCTTGCGGGGCAATGCCGTGGACCTTGCGACCTTCTTCAGCCGAAAGCTTGGTGATGAAGTGATTGACCAGTGCGGGAATATCTTCTTTGCGGTCCCGAAGTGCGGGCACCATGATCGGGTAAACATTCAGGCGATAATAGAGATCTTCGCGGAAGCGTCCGGCTTTGACCATTTCGATCATATTCTTGTTGGAGGCGGAGATCAGGCGAATATTGACCTTAGTGGGCTTGCGCGAACCCACGGCATCAATTTCGCCTTCCTGAATGGCACGCAGCAATTTTACTTGCATGTCGAGCGGCAGTTCGGCCACTTCGTCGAGGAACAATGTGCCACCATCGGCTTCGAGGAATTTGCCTAGGTGTTTTGCGGAAGCTCCTGTGAAGGACCCTTTTTCGTGACCGAAGAGCGTCGACTCCACCAGGTTTTCGGGGATGGCACCGCAGTTCACAGCCACGAAGGCTTTGCCGGCGCGTTCGCTTTCGCCCTGAATGGCCCGCGCGATCATTTCTTTGCCGACGCCTGATTCACCCTCGATCAAAATCGGGATATTCGATTGCGCGCCACGGCGACCAAGGCGCATGACATTGGCCATGGCTGGCGAAGACGCGACGAGATCGTTGAAGGTGAGTGATCCTGTTACTTTTTTGTTGAGGCGTTTTACTTCTTCGGTGAGGGCATTCACTTTCAGCAAGTTCTGTATCGAGATGCGCAAGCGTTCTGGTGAAATCGGTTTCACCACAAAGTCATCGGCTCCGGCGCGCATGGCTTTGATGACGGTTTCGATGGACCCTTGCGAGGTTTGCACGATGACAGGCAAATCGCCGCGCACGCTTTCGAGCTTCTCGAGGAATTCGAGGCCGCCCATGCCGGGCATCATCAAATCGAGAATGGCAAGGTTGATAGCAGCACCGCTGGAGCCGCCCAAAATCTCGATGGCTTTCTGGCCGTTTTCGGCGGTGATGACTTCAAAGCCGAAGCGTTTGACCATCTCTTCCAAAATGCGGCGTTGAGCTGGTTCGTCTTCGATGATCAATACGCGATTCGACATTTATCCTGCTTCACTCACCAGTTTGAGGCCCCGATGTTTGTGGCGCGGTTGGCTCCGTGCCTAAACTTTGGGCTTGTTGTGCTTTAACTTGCCTGAGAGTGGTAAAGGTCCGATTAACGCAGTAGCCGATTTGGGCACAGTTAAAGCAGCTGAGAAATTTACAGTTTGTTTGGATTGTTGAATTGGCGGGCGATCTGTACCATATCTGCTGCAAAGCGAGCATGATGATGAAACCACAGAAAACCCTTGAAAACCTGCCGGAATGGAATTTAGCGGATCTCTATGCGGGGCCCGATGCGCCTGCTTTCAAGGCCGATCTGGCGCGGGCGGAGAAAGATGCCGTTTTTTTCGCAGAGACTTACAAAGGCAAGATCGCCAAAGCTGAAGGTGCCCAGCTAGCAACCGCGATCAAGGCTTATGAAGCTTTGTCAGACCTGTTGGGGCGGGTAGGCTCTTACGCGCAGCTCTATTATGTCGGCAACACGACAGATTCGGCCCGGGCCAAGTTTTACGGCGACGTCAATTCCAAGATGACAGATATTTCGACACAGCTGTTGTTTTTTGAGCTGGAGTTGAACCGTATCGAGGATGCGGCGATGGCTGCGGCGCTGAAAGTTTCGGCACTGGCGCATTACAAACCGTGGCTGGATAATTTGCGCGCCGAGAAGCCTTATCAATTGGATGATAAGACGGAACAGCTGTTTCTTGAAAAATCCCAAACGGGTTATGGCGCTTTCAATCGTTTGTTTGATGAGACGATGGCGGGTTTACGCTTTCACGTGAATGGCGAAGAGTTGACGTTAGAGCCGACGCTTAACTTCATGCAAAGCCCGGATGAAGCACAGCGCAAGGCTGGCTCTGACGCACTGGCCAAAACCTTTGGGGCGAATATCAAGCTGTTCACGCTGATCACCAACACGCTGGCCAAGGATAAAGAGATTTCGGACAAGTGGCGCGGCTTTAAAGATATTGCGGCGGCGCGGCATTTGTCGAACCGGGTGGAGCCAGAGGTGGTTGATGCCTTGGTGGGTGCGGTGCAAGCCGCTTACCCCAAACTCTCGCATCGCTATTATAAAATGAAAGCCAAATGGCTGGGCAAAGACAAGCTGATGCATTGGGACCGCAATGCGCCATTGCCTAGTGAAGATACACGCGAAATTCCATGGGCGGACGCTGAGGCCACTGTGCTGAAGGCTTATGGCGATTTTGCGCCGGAGATGGCGGCGATTGCGAAAAACTTCTTTGACAAGAAATGGATTGATGCGCCCGTGCGCACGGGCAAAGCGCCCGGCGCTTTTGCGCATCCCACGGTTCCATCGGCGCATCCTTATGTTTTGCTGAATTACCTTGGCAAGACGCGCGATGTGATGACGCTGGCCCATGAGTTGGGGCACGGCGTGCATCAGGTTCTGGCCGCCAAGCAGGGGGCGTTGATGGCCTCAACGCCATTGACGTTGGCGGAAACGGCTTCGGTGTTTGGCGAGATGTTGACGTTCCAATCTTTGCTGGCGGCAACAACCGACAAGAAGAAGCGCAAAATTCTGCTCGCCTCCAAAACGGAAGACATGATCAACACCGTGGTGCGGCAGATTGCTTTTTATACGTTTGAACGCAAAGTTCATGCTGCGCGGCGCGAGGGTGAGTTGACGCCAGAGCAGCTGAATGGCTTCTGGATGGATGTGCAACGCGAGAGCTTGGGCGACTCCATAGAATTCGGTCCGGGCTATGATGTGTTCTGGACCTATATTCCTCATTTCATCCACTCGCCCTTCTATGTCTATGCCTATGCCTTTGGCGATTGCTTGGTGAACTCGCTCTATGCGCGTTACCGCGAAAGCGAGCAGGGCTTTCGCGAAAAGTATTTCGACATGCTCAAAGCGGGCGGCACCAAGCATCACTCTGAATTGCTAGAGCCTTTCGGGCTTGATGCGACCGACCCGGCCTTCTGGCAGAAGGGCTTGTCAGTGATTTCGGGAATGATTGATGAGTTGGAGACGCTGGAGTGAGAGCATCACCGGGCATGTTCGAGGCTGATCTAACGCCAGCTCCGCTCAACCATATCTATTCCAGGCTTCGATCCCCAGCCCCATGCCTACAGCGCCGAACTGATCACCATCCACGATCTCTGCACTTGGGATGGCGCGGGTGATTGTGTTGCGTACGGACGGAATAAAGCTGGTTCCGCCCGTAAAAAAAATGACATCGATTTGAGAAGCTGAAAGCCCTGCAAGTTTGAGGCAATTCAGAAGTGTGCGCTCCAGTTTTGCATAGTGGTTTGCCGCGCTGTGTTCAAAGCTTGTGCGGTTGACGTTGATCTGCAAATTCTTTTCGAGCCAGCTGAGATCTGACATTGTGACAGTCAGGTCTGATAGTTTTATTTTGCACTGCTCAACTTCCATCAGCAAGCTGTGGCAACGGCGTTCATTTACCAAATGGATGAAGCGGTCAATCGATTGGGGCTTCTGCGCGTCGTAGCGAATGGCTTTGAGCAGATTTAAAAATTTTGGTTCATAGAGATTGTGGATGTTTGACCAGGTTGAGAGATCCCAGAAAGGCGCTGACGGCACATTGAGATCACCACGCTTCATGTGCGAGCCATAACCAAAGCTTGGCATAAATTCGGCCATGCTGAGGCAGGTGTCAAAATCTGTCCCGCCCACGCGTGTGCCCGTGTTGGCCAGCACGTCTTGTCGGCGGTCATTGGTGTTGCGCTTGCCGCCGAGGCGGATGGCCGAGAAATCGGCTGTGCCGCCGCCCAGATCAGCAATGAGGGCCAGTTTTTCGCGGCTGAGCTGGCGCTCAAATTCTAAGGCAGCGGCTACGGGTTCGAATTGGAATGAAACTTCCTTGAAGCCGATGGAATGGGCAATGTCATGCAAGGTTTTTTCAGCAAAATCATTGGCGGCGGCGTCATTGTCGACAAATTGCACGGGCCGCCCCATGACCACGTGGGTGAGATCCTGCTGAAGGTGCTTTTCTGCACGGGATTTCACTTCGCCAAGATATTGCGCAATGATGCCTGAGAAGGAAATTTTGTGTTTGAAGATTGGCGTTTTCTCGTGAATCAAGGATTGGCTCAAGATCGATTTGAGGGCCCGCATGAGACGCCCTGAGGCGCCATCGACATAGGCGTCAACAGCAGCGCGCCCAATCAGAAACGCGTCTGGTTTTTGATGGCCGTAGAAAACCGCGCTGGGTAAAGTGGTTTTGTCAGCCTCTAGGGGCACAAGTGCCGGCTTGCCTTGGCTCAGATGCGCCAAGGTTGAATTGGATGTTCCAAAATCAATGCCGCAGGCTGGTGGGTTTGGCTTGGACATATCGCGTGTTCTGCAAATCAGGGGTTGAGGGCCGCTCTTGCCGGCTTCGATCGGTTTTGCCAAGCCTTTTAAGTATTTTTATGCCAAAATTTGACAAAGTTTGCCAAATTGCTAGAATTCGATCAAGGGGATCATAGCCATGGCCACAATGAATATTTCTCTGCCGGATAAGCTGAAAGCTTTTGTTGAAGAGCGTGTTGCTGAGGGGAGCTACGCCAATGTGAGCGATTATGTGCGCGATGTTCTGCGCAAAGAGCAAGCGCGGCAGGCGGCAATTTCGGAGATCAGGCAGGCCATCAAAGAGGGCGAAGAGAGTGGGTTCGCACCTTTTGATCCCGACGTATTTTTCGATCAGCTTTTGGCGCGAGAACCGCGTGATGCGGCTTGAGATCTCCCAAAAGGCACAAAACGATATCTATTCGCTTCAAGATTTTGGCAATGCCAATTTCGGCGTTTTGCATACGCGTCGTTACCTTGCCGGATTGAAGCATACGTTCAAGAACTTGAGGGGGATGCCTGAATTGGCGAGGTTGCGCGAAGAGTATGGCGGCACGGTGCGGGTTCATCCGCACAGAAGTCACTTAATATTTTATCGCATCGAAGGAGAAACGGTAAAAGTTCTTCGCGTGCTTTCGAAACACCAAAACTGGCCTGATCACATATGATCTTCCGCCGCCCCTTGCCCGCAGAGGCTGAGACTTTTGCGTCCCTTCATGTGCAGTGCTGGAAGGAAAGTTATCGCGGCATTGTGCCGGATACGTTGCTGGACGCCGCCCAGCCCCGAGACCGTTATGAGATGTGGCACAATATTGTGGTCAATCCGCGCCGTATCGTGATTGGTACATGGGTTGAGGGTGTGCCGGTTGGCTTTGTTGTGGCAGGGGAACCACATCAACGCATTCTGGAAAATGAGGACGGCCAGTTGGCGGCACTCTATATTTTGAAACGCTATCATCGGATGGGTATTGGGAGTGCACTGGTACAGCAGGCGGCAGCGCAATGGCGAGCCATGGATGGCACAAGCATGTCGATAGGCGTGTTGGCGGCCAACATGAACGCCCGGGCTTTTTATGAGAGCCTGGGCGCGAAACTTGTCCGCACAGGCACCTACAACTGGTCTGGCCACGAAATGCCAGACTGCATCTATATCTGGCGTGATTTGGCAAAAATTGGCAAAGTTTGACAGGCCTACAGCATAAACCCGCCCGAAGCTTCGATGCGCTGGACGTTCACCCAGCGGAAATCATCAGTCAACATCGCTTAGGCTTGCGCGTTTTCACGATTGCCAAGAAAACATCTAGTCGCTCAGTTTTCGAGCGCCACTCTGATTGTTTGCCAGGAAATTCCTACATCTGCTGTTTTGCTATTAAAGCCCACGCTGGTGCCCCATAGAAATCCAACGGCCCCCGCGCTGCGCGGAGCGTTATTGATATCGGAGTAAGCATTGAAGGTGTCCAACATATTTAACATCAATAGGCTAACGCCTACCCCTACGCCGGCCTTCTTGATTGGGCTGAAGGCCGCAGCGATGGAAACGATCACCCCTATTCCTTCGAACGACTGGGCACTCAGGTCGGCCAAGCGGGATCCCGAACGATACAACCGACCGACGCCGCCGCCAGGAAAATCCTTGCCGCCATAGGACAAGCTTGCCTCGCTGATGCTTTTTCCCATGCCGATGCCGCGGTAGCTATAAGTATGTTCCTCGCCTTCTTCGGCGCTACCGTGATGTAGATAAATATGCCCACCACTGGCGACGAACCACGCCACCGCACCAGTGACGCCCGAAGCTGTATTTATCGACCAGGCAGTTCTTTGGACAAAGAGATCAAGGTCCATTTGAATTGGGATGTTTTCGCTTTTGGCGGGAGCTTTATCGTTGAGAAACTGGAGGATTTCCTGTCGTTGCTGGTTGGGGACCATGGCGAGAGCCGACTCATAATCTCGCTGGAAGCGAAGGGATGTTACGCGCCCAGCCAAGGACACGGCGGTCACCGCAACCTTCATTCGGTCTACTGCGATTGGTGCCAGATCGATTGCGGCGTAATGCTTTTGCAGGTCGGCAGTGCCATTCAATGAAATAGATCCGTATCCTGTTGCGAGCGTCTCCAACATTCGAAGAATGTTGTACATCCAATGCCCGTTGAGGATTGTGTACATTGAAGTCAACCGCCCTGCAGCCGCTTCAACGCAAATAGGATCGCCTGGTGAAAACGTATAAGAAAACGCCATTATGACACCTAAGATCGACTGAAACTATAACCGGAGATTGAGCAATAAATGTGTGCAACACCATGGGAAAAGTCAATTGAAAAATGCGCACTTCATTTGATTTTTTATTTTTTAAACCGAAGATGAGGCTTCTTCGTATCATCAATTCTCGGCCACAACCGTGTGGCACTCAGATTGCGATAAAGTGCTAAAAATCCCCTGCGGAACCTCCGTCCGCGACCACGAGCGCATACCTAGCCTTCACATTTTCAGTAAAGCTGGTGAAAAGCGGTTAACGTTGGTTTTGGCCTTCATCATATCTGACCGAGCAGCGGAGAAGCTTATCGATGGGCATGACGGGCACTTGGCCGCGCCCTTGCTCAAGCCCCTAAAGCATAAACCCGCCCGAAGCTTCGATGCGCTGGACGTTGACCCAGCGGAAATCATCGCTCAGCATGGCTGCGGCCAATGCGCCAATATCGTCAGCCTCACCCACGCGACCAAGGGCCGTTTGACCTGCTCGCATGGTGCGAACCTGTGGATTATCGCGCGTGTTACCGCCGCCAAAATCTGTGGCAATCGCTCCCGGTGCCAGTGTGTTGGCGGTTATCCCGCGGGGCCCAAGTTCTTTGGCGAGATAACGGGTGAAGACTTCGATAGCGCCCTTCATAATGGCGTAAGGTGCGCGGCTTGGATATGAGAAGCGCACAAGGCCATTGAACGGCCAAGGCCACGGCTTGCGCCAGTTATAATATTGATTTTCATGAATGTACTTCGGTGGTTTGTTCAACATAAGTGGGGTGCAATAACCAAACGGCCAGAGTTAATTTTTAGGTCGATGCGAATCATTTCAGAATTGAAATGCAATTCCGAAAATGATCAGGCGATGAGCCAGCCGTCATAAATTCGGCGCATAATTTGCCTGAGGTGAACTTTCTGTGATCGCCGCCGTTTAAGTAACGTCCCCACAAACCCTCACCAAGGAATGACATCATGAAAAAACCAATTCTGCTTCTCTCAATCTTCACTGCCGGTATGGTAATGGCCGCACCAGCCTTTGCTGATATGCTTACATTTAAGGCAACAATGAATGGCGCGAGCGAGTCGCCAGCTACTGATTCGAAGGCCACTGCAACCGCTGATGTCAAAGTTGACACTGCTGCCAAAACCATCACATGGGCCATCAAAAGCGCCAACCTCACAGGCGCTGCAACTGCCGCTCATTTCCATGGCCCCGCCGACGTTGGCGCCAATGCCGCGCCCGAAATTGATATTTCTAAAATGATAGATGCCGGCACAGCGCCGATCACCGATGCTCAACTGGCCGACCTTAACGCCGGTAAAGTCTACTTGAACATCCACACCGAGAAATTCCCCAAGGGTGAAATTCGCGGCCAAGTCACAAAATAACCTTGCTGGCCCGGTGGTTATTCACTACCGGGCATTGGCACCCTGTGGCGTAACTGGCGGCAGCAAAGCATTGAGCAGGGCACCCAAGGCGGTTTGATCGGCTGTGTTGGTCTTGGCAAACGTGTGTTGCAGATGGCTGCGCACGGTGTGGATTGAAATATTCAAACTTTGAGAAATTGCCGCAGGGCCAATTCCCTGCGCTATAAACACGGCTACCCGCGCCTCAGCGGCGGTGAGATCGAAAATTGTGCGCAGCATTTCCAGCGCCATGGGTTGTTGCTCACTGCGTCGGCCGATGAAAACCATGCATTGGCCTGCGCCAAACGAGTTGCGAATGTCTTTGCCAGCCAAAGGCAAAACATAGGCCGCGGCGCGCTCGCCCTCCACACTGAACAAGGGAACCCCAATACCTGCAATGCCAATGGCTTGATCGCCGCGCAGCGCGCGTTCTAAAGCGTCTTCAAAGGCAGACGTGTTTTGGCCGTTGCGACAGGCACTGAGCGCGCTGTTGGTGAGACACACAAAATTAGTATCGCTGATCAGCCGATCGGCGGAGGTGTTGGCAAATATAATGCGCCGCCCAGCGCCGAGGACAAAAACCGCTACCGAAAGCGAATCCAGAGCTTTGCGATAAAGCGCTATGGCGAACTTATCCTTCTCCGTCATTTCATTGATCAAAATGGCGCGCCTGATATGCGGCGATAAAATTGCAGCACGGCGCAATTCATCCGGCGTGAACGGTTCGCGGCTATTGGCGGAAACAATTGAAAACGCACCAGTGTATCTGGGTCGCTTGATATACATGAGATTGAGCGCATCGCGCAATTTCTGTGGTTTTACCCATTGTTCGTAGAATTCACTTGTATGGAATTCTGCTTCGCTGGACTGGGTGAGCTGGGACCAAGCATTGTCGAGGTCACCGTCCACCATTGTCGACACTTCAGGAATCTTGGGCAGGAATTGTCCGAGTCGATTTAGCCAATTTTCGTCCCATGGACTATTGTAGCGAATAGGCAAAAATTCTGAATTGGCCGCATTTAAATTGGCAAAGCCAATCAAAGTATAAGCTGCCTGGAAAGAGTCGCGTATTTCAGTGAGGGTTTTTGGCCAAAGGCTGGGATCAGCCGCGCAATCGTATATGGATCCAATGATCCGGTCGTAATCCAACATTTGCCCCCCTCAGGCGTCAAGACAACGCTCCGGCGAAAACTCTTACCAAGAATTTCTTCGAAGTCATCCACTTGAATGAGGGTTTAAGACAGGGGGAGGTAACCACGACATTGGCGTAATTTTATTTCGTTTTCAGATCAAATAACATTATTTACTTGCTTCGAAAGCTGATTGGGAGTTGGGAAGAGGCAGTATCCCTGTCCTATCACGGAGGCATCGCCATGAATGCGCCATCAAAGTCGCCCGAAGTCCAAGCTGTCTATCTGCCTGAAGGCATGAAGCCTGCCCATGGTTTGTATGATCCTAAGAACGAGCATGATGCCTGTGGCATTGGCCTTTACGCCAATATCAAGAATATCAAAAGCCATGAAGTCGTCACCAAGGGCTTGGATATTCTGCACAATTTGGAACATCGCGGTGCCGTGGGCGCTGACCCGAAAGCAGGCGATGGCGCTGGCATTCTCATCCAAATTCCGCATGAATTTTTCGTGGCCGAAGCCAAGCGCTCTGGCTTTGAACTTCCTGCGCAAGGCCACTATGGCGTGGGCTTTTTATTCATGCCGCGCGAGGCGATTTATCGCCAAGATATTGAACGCATCTGGTGGGAAACCGCGCGTGATGAAGGCTTGAAAGTTTTGGGTTGGCGCGATGTGCCGGTAGACTCAACTGTGCTGGGTTATTCCGTGAAGGGCACCGAGCCCATTCATCGCCAAGTGTTCATTGGCAAAGGCCCCACTATTCGTGATGAAAACCAGTTTGAGCGCAAGCTGTTCATCTGCCGCAAGGTTGTTTCAAACCGCATCATCGATATTCTGGGCACCAAGGCGCGCACCTATTACCCTGTATCTGTTTCATGCCGCACGATTGTTTATAAAGGCCTTGTGCTGGGCACGGATGTTGCCAATTATTACATCGATCTGAAAGACGTGCGTGTGCAATCAGCCTTTGCGCTGGTGCATCAACGCTTTTCCACCAACACGTTTCCAAGCTGGCCCCTGGCGCATCCTTATCGCTTTGTTTGTCACAATGGCGAAATTAACACCGTGCGCGGCAACTTCAACTGGATGGCCGCACGCCAAGCCAACATGAAAAGCGATGTGCTGGGCGAAGATTTAGCCAAGCTTTGGCCAATTTCATACGAAGGCCAATCAGACACGGCGATTTTTGATAACGCCTTAGAGCTTCTCACCATGGGCGGTTATTCCCTGCCCCATGCCATGATGATGATGATCCCTGAAGCTTGGGCTGGCAACCCGCTGATGGATGAAGACCGCCGCGCATTCTATGAACACCACGCTGCGATGATGGAGCCTTGGGATGGCCCTGCCGCCATGGTATTTACCGATGGCAAAGTGATTGGCGCAACATTAGATCGCAACGGTCTTAGGCCTTCACGTTATCTGGTGACCGATGATGGCCATGTGTTGCTGGCCTCTGAAATGGGCGTGTTGCCTTTTGATGAATCGAAAATTACCCACAAGTGGCGCTTGCAGCCCGGCAAAATGTTGCTGATCGATTTGGACAAGAAAAAAATTGTTTCTGATGAAGACCTGAAAAAAGAATTGGCCAATGCCCACCCCTATAAGGATTGGTTAAAGCGCACCCAAGTTGTACTGCGCGATATGCCCAAGGCAAAAACCGCGCGGCCGAAAATTGCGGTGCCCTTGCTCGATCGCCAACAGGCTTTTGGCTATACCAAGGAAGATCTCAGCGTGTTGATGTCGCCGATGGCATCGACGGGCCAAGAGGCCATTGGCTCAATGGGCAATGACTCACCCATTGCGGCGTTGTCTAACCGCTCCAAGATGCTGGACACTTATTTCAAGCAGAACTTCGCGCAAGTGACCAATCCGCCAATTGATCC
>Ga0209583_10000096_pt1 | contig 27881 bp, 30 predicted proteins | sample Str014_FD_187201 | JGI IMG/M metagenome (GOLD analysis project Ga0209583, IMG submission 187201) | Freshwater sediment microbial communities in response to fracking from Pennsylvania, USA - Straight Creek_MetaG_SC_2014 (SPAdes) (version 2) | ecosystem: Environmental > Aquatic > Freshwater >... | reverse complement strand
GGGGCGGCGCGACCGCGGCCGGCGGTGGAGGCGGGGGCGGCAGCCAGCTCATCGGCCCGAAGGCGTCGGACGCGGAAGCATGGATGCGATCGGCACGTTGCTGCCTGTCGGGCGGCGCCTCCGACCAGCCGGCCGCAGCGATCGCGGTGCCCTGGACCGACTGCTTGGCCACGGATGGCTTCGGAGCCGGTGCATCGAGCCGGCCTGTGCGCTCGGCCGGCGCCACGGCCTCGGCCAGCGAATCGGCGGCGGCCGAGTCTGCGCCTCGCCAGTGTGCTGCGGCCACGAACGCGCCGGCACCCGCGCAGGCCAGCGTGGCCCATTGCAACGACCGAGGTAGCGGTGCCATGTCAACGACTCCGGTAGTACAGGCTGAATCGAACCGTGCCGTCGAGCACCGCGTTGCCGGCGTTGTCGCGGGCCAGTCGCAGGTCGTCGAGCGCGGCGTGGGGCAGGGCGGTGAGCACGTCGGCGGTGAAACCCTTCAGGCTCGCGTAGTCGGCGCGCAGCGGGAAGGTGGCGGTGTAGACGACGAACGCCGCGTTGGGGTCGGCCTTGATCTGGTATTCGCCCTTGGCGAGTTCGAGCTTGCGGGCGGCGGCGGCGTCGAAGATGGCGCTCAGATCGTCCGCGTTGTGATCCAGGCTCGGAAATCCGGCCTGGAACTCCCGCCAGCTCTCGCCGCGCGATTCGCCCAGCGACGCCGCGGCGACGCGCCTGTCGGGCACGCGCAGGCGGTTCGTCAGGTCGGTGGCGAGTTCGCGTGAACGCGCCTCGAACCCGATCAGCGAGGCCCCAAGCGCCACCGCCGCGACGATCAGGCCCGCACCGACCAGACCGGGCCAGCCGACCTGCCTACGAAGCCGCATCCACACGGGCAGCAGTTCCAGCCTCATGGCGCTGCACCCCAAGTCGCCTGCACCTGGAAGCGCACGGGCATGCCGGGCGATTGAACCTGCGACTGATGCGAGAGCAGAACCACGCCGACCAGCCGCGGTGATTTTTGCAAGGCGGCCACGCAGGCGGTCATCTGACGCACGTCGCGCGCCTCGGCCGTGATGCGCAGGGTCTGGCGCGAGACGGTGGGCTCGACCGCGAGCAAGGCGACGTCGTGGCTGGGCACGGACTCCACAGCCTCGAGCAGATCCGACCACGGCACCATCAGGCTGTGTGCGACCTGGCGCGACATGCGCTCGTCCGCCACGCGGCGCGGATCGGGCTGGGTCGGCCGGGGACGCTCGGCGCTTGCGAGCCGCCTCGACGCCTGTGCCTCCACGCGCGCGAGCGACTCGACGCGCGACGCATGCAGCGTCTCCCACTTGAAAGCGGCCGCGGCCGTACCGAGCGCGCCGGCCACGAGCAGTGCAATGCCCAGGCGCGACACACGCCGGGCCCCGGGAGCGAAGTTGAGATCGAGGCGCGCCACTTTCATCGGGACAGGCCCGTCGCAGGGTTGGCGATGTCGCTGGCAACCTGCCAACGGTCGGAATAGTTCGCCTGGATCGCCAGGCTCTGGGCCACGACGAAGCGCTGCGCGGCGGCCGCATGCCCGATCGCGGCGAGGAAGCGGTCGACCTGCCGATCGAGCCACCAGACGCCCGCACCTGCATCGAGCGAGGCGCACCGCGGCAATGGCGACGAGCTGACCGCGCAGACCACACCCCGATCGACCCAGGCGATCGCGGTACTGGCCTGTTGGCGCACCGCGAACACGCCGGCACCGGAGGCGAACGCGTCGCTGTAACGATTCCAGTGGCGCGCGAAGCTCGGCGACACGCAGCGCAGTTTCATGCCGTGCTGCTCGGCGGCGCCACCGAGCAGGTCGAGCCAGACGCGCGGCACGGCACACAGCAGCAGGTGGCGCTCGCCGCGCTGCAGCACCCAGCGGTGCAAGTGGGCGCCGGTCGCCTCACCGAGAACCTCGGCGAGGCAGGCCTGCGCAACAGCCTGCAGTTCGCGCTCGCTGCTGCGCGAGAAGTCGCCCTCGACCACGTCGAGGTGCACGAGGGAATCGGCCAGTTCGACCTGCATGCACGCGCCCTTCACCGGCGCCCCGGCGGCAAGCGCGGCGAGCGATGTTTCGAGCGCGTCGGCCATGCCGGCGGGCAGTGCGCTCGGCGCTGCCGCGTCGGCATCGCCAGCGGCGGCCTCGACGGCCACCTCCGCGGCGACCGGCGCCGCCTTCGATGGCCGCGCCTGACGCCACATCGCTGCGACACGATGCGGCTCGATCCGGATGCGCACCGATCTACTCCACGGGAGTGACACGATTGATCTCCTCCAGGGTTGTTTCGCCCGACAAGGCGAGGGCGAGGGCGGCGTCGCGCAGGCTGGTGAAACCGGCAGCGCGCGCCGCCTGGCGGATCAGCGAGATCGGCGCGCGCTGCACCAGTTGTTCGCGCAGCGTGTCGGTGATGGGCAGGGTCTCGGCGATCGCGCGGCGGCCGCGATAGCCGGTGCCACGGCACTGCGCGCAGCCCAGGCCGCGCTTGAAACGCGAGCCCTCCGTGGCCGCGCGCGTGAGGCCGCTGCGGCGCAGTTCGTCGTCGCTCGGCTCGACCGCGGTGGCGCAGTGGGTGCAGGTCATGCGCAGCAGGCGTTGCGCGGCGATGCCGTTCAGCGCGGCCACCAGGCTGTAGCTGTCGACGCCCATGTTCGCGAACCGGCCGATCACGTCGAACACGTTGTTTGCATGCACGGTGGTGAACACCATGTGGCCGGTGAGCGCGGCCTGCACGGCGATCTGCGCCGTTTCGGCATCGCGGATCTCGCCGACCATGATCTTGTCCGGGTCGTGGCGCAGGATCGAGCGCAGGCCGCGCACGAAGGTCAGGCCCTTCTTTTCGTTGACCGGAATCTGCAAGACGCCGGGCAGCTGGTATTCGATCGGATCCTCGATCGTGACGATCTTGTCCAGGCCGCTGTTGATCTCGGAGATCGCGGCGTACAGCGTCGTCGTCTTGCCGCTGCCGGTCGGGCCGGTGACGAGCAGCAAACCGTAGGGCATCGTGGCTGCGCCGCGGATGAACGAGAGCACGCCCGGCTCGAACCCCAGCGTGTCCAGCGTCAGGGCCTTGAACTGACCGGTGAGATGCTTGCGATCGAGCACGCGAAGCACCGCGTCCTCGCCGAACAGGTTGGGCATGATCGAGACGCGAAAGTCGATCTCGCGGCCATCGACCGTGACCTGGAAGCGCCCGTCCTGCGGCACGCGGCGCTCGGCGATGTCGAGCTCCGAGACCACCTTGATCCGCGAGATGGCCTGGTGCGCCAGTTCGATGTTGTCGATCTCCTTGATGACTTCGAGTACGCCGTCCAGCCGGTACTTGATCACCATGCCGCTGGGCTGCGTCTCCATGTGGATGTCGCTCGCACCGCTGCGCAGCGCGTCGTAGAGCGTCGAATCGACGAGGCGCACCACCGGGCTCTCGGTAGCGTCGATCTGCGCGATCGAGATCGCGAAGGCCGCGTCGCCGCGGCCCGGCGTCGCTGCGGTGCGCGGCTGTTGCAGCCGAACGCCGTCCATCGCCCGCACCGACTTTTCGGCCAGCATCAGGAAGGCTTCGAGGTCGCTGCGCGTGGCGAGCGCGCTGCGCGTGACCATGCCCTTCAGGCGCGTTTCGAGCCACTGCCGAAGGCGGTTGTCGGTCGGATCGGTGACGACCACGATGCGAGTCGTGTCGTTCGCCAGCGTGCCGATCACGCAGCCGCGGCGCTGGCATTCGGCGTAGGGAAGCAGATCGAAATCGGGGCGCAGCTCGCGCAGCCGAGGCATGTCGAACGGTTCCCTGACGAAGAACTCCGCCGCGGAGGCGAGCAGGTTGGTCTCGGCCGTGGCGGTGTGCCCGGCCAGCCAGGCGAGCCGCTCGCCGGGCGGCGCGCCGGCGATGGCCGCGCGCACGAGCTCGGCGTCGATGGCTGTCGAGGTCACGGGCTGCACAGGCATCGGTCGCTCCAGGCCGGCGTCTATTGAAGGCTCGACGCGAGGTCGAAGATGGGCAGGTACATCAGCACGACGATGGCGCCGATGACCAGGCCGATGACGATCATCAACAACGGCTCGAACAGCTTGCTGGTCAGCTCGACCGAGCGCTGCAGGGTCGACTCGTGGAACAGCGCGATGCGCTCCAGAATCTCCGCGAGGCCACCGGTGCGTTCGGCCACGGCCAACATGCTGGAGGCGACAGGATCCGCCAGGCCGGCGCCCTGCAGGGCATTGCTGATGCTGCGGCCTTCGCGAAGCAAGGTGATCGCCTCGCGCATGCGTCGCCGGTCCTGATCGCCGAGCAGGTCGGCCGTGAGATCGAACGCGCGCGGCGCGGGGATGCCGCCGCGAACCAGCATGCCCGTGGTGCGATAGAGCTGGGAGTGCCGAAACTGCCGCACCACCGGGCCGATCAGCGGCAGCGCCTCGACCCAGCGCGCCTTCGCACCGGTGCGCACGAGTTGCATCGCAACTGCCGCGACCACCGCGATCGATGCGACGGCACCCACCGCCACGGCCCAGGCATGGTCTGCCGCCATGCGGCCCCAGGACATCATCAGTTGCGAGCTCCATGGCAGCTCGCGCCGCGTGCTCTCGATCAGCACCGCGAATTTCGGCACGACCACGCCGAGCAGGAACGCGATCACGACGCAGCCCACCGCCAGCAGCAGCATCGGGTAGATCGCCGCGCCGACGACCTTGTCGCGCAGCACACGCATGCCTTGCTGGTGTTCGGAGTAGCGGCGCAGCGAAGTGCTGAGGTCGCCTGTCTGCTCGCTGGCGCTGACGGTTGCGATGAGCAACTGCGGAAACATCCCCGGCCGTCGCGCCAATGCCTGCGAGAGCGCCATGCCTTCGCGAACGCCGTCGACCACGTCGAGCAGGGCGGCCTTGCGCGCCGCCGACTTCTCCTTCGCCGCCAGCGTCTGGAGCGAATCGAGCACGGACAGCCCTGCTGCCATCAGCGAAGCGAGTTCGAACGAGAGGGTCGCGATGTCGAAGCGCTGACGCCGGCCACCGGCGAAGACCTTTCGCGCGGGGTTGACAGCCGAGCGGGCGCTGCAGGTCAGGACGGTCGCGCCACCCTGCACGGCATTGATCCGCGCCGTCGGTGCGTCCACCGCTTCGAGCGCCAACGCCCGAACGCCGCCGCTCGGCAGGCGAATGACCAGATCGAAGGTGGTCGGCATGGCGTGAGATCGAGAGCCGGCGTCACTGCGACCAGGAGGCGACGTCGGCAGCCTCGCCGACGCCACCGGGCTGGCCGTCCGAGCCATAGGAGAAGAGGTCGTATTCGCCGTGCTCGCCCGGCGACTTGTACAGGTAGCGCGCACCCCAAGGGTCGGGCGGAACGGTCTTCTTCAGATAGGGGCCGCTCCAGCGATCGAGCCCCTGCGGCCGCGCGTTCAAGGCCGCCAGGCCTTGGTCGGTGGTGGGGTAGGCCCCGACATCCAGCCGGTATTGGTCGAGTGCCTTCTCGAGTGAATCGATCTGCGCTCGGGCGATCTTGGTGTTGGACTTGCTCACCTGATCGAAGTAGCGAGGCGCGACCAGGCCCGCGAGGAGTCCGATGATCACGATGACCACCAGCAACTCGAGCAACGTGAAGCCCGCCTGAGCGAGGGATGCGCCGAGCCTTCGTCTCGAACGCGCGCGGGCAGCCGATGGCGCGGAGCCAGCGGTGCCCTGGCAGCGGGCGCCGAAGACGGCGGATATCCCGGGCGACGCGGGTTCGCGGGGGCCGGGGAGACGGAGTGAGCAAGGTAGGGAATCCACCCCGCCGAGTATTCAAATCTCCCTTAAGCGGCGCTTAACTGCTGGGGTCTTGCCCCCCGACTGGGCGGGTGGGTTATCCCTTGGCGGCCAGCTCGGCCACCGCAGCGGCTATAAGTTTACATAATATACATTGTCGATCAATCGAGGATCGACTCGCGGGCGCTTCAGTCCGAGGACTCGTCGTGCTCCGCTGCCTCGTCACCGTCTTCACCGCGGGCGATGAGCGGCTTGTCGAGCGGCCGGCAGATGCGGCTCTTCAAACGTGCCAGGCGCTCCGAGCCGGCCACCGCGGCGAACACGGCCTCGGGTTCCATCATCAGGGCGAACGGGTTCGATTCGAGCTGTCGGACGGTCGTCATGGCAATCCTCGGTGGTTGGATGCAATGAACTTTATGACCCTGCTGCGCCGCGCCACAGTGGGCGGTGCGCCAAACGAAGTGTCGGCCGTTCCCTTACAAGCAGCGTCGGGCCTGCCGCTGCCCGTGAGATTTTCAGCGCGAACTGGCCTGATCGAGTCGCTTGACCAGCGGCTCACGGCCGGAGAGCCTGGCGAAGTCCACCGCCCGCAGACCTTTCTGGTTGCGCCGGCCCAGGTCTGCGCCGCGGGCCAGGAGCAGGTTCACGCTGTCTTCGCTGCCGTATTGCGCGGCCATCATCAGCGGCGTGGTCTCGTTGGGCGATGCGGCGTCGATCTCGGCGCCCCGGTCGATCAGCAACTGCACGATCTTCGGCTCCGGGCCGGTCGCGGCATAGTGCAGCGCCGACCAGCCGGGCTGGTTCACCTTGGCGCCGCGCTCGAGCAGCAATTGGACACCGGGCAGATCGCCCTTCAGCGCAGCCATCATCAGCGGTGATTCGCCTGCCTGGTTCAGCGCATCGATGTCGATCCCGGGCCGGTCGAGCAGTAGTCTGGCAGCCTTGGGGGAACGCTCGAGCAGCGCGATCGTCAGCCCGGGCTGGCCTTTCGGATCACGCGTGTTCGGGTCGAAGCCTCGCGCCAGCAGGTTCGCGAGGTTGCCCGTGTTGTCGTTCTTGATGGCGACGAAGAAGTCTTCGTAGGAACCGGCATTTGCCGAGAAAACAGCTACTGCCACAACAGCGTAGATTGCATTCTTCAAGTGTTTGATAAACATGGTTCAGGCATTCGATTCGAGCGGCGGCAGCTTGAACAGCCGTTCGAAGTTGGCGGTCGTCGCGGCGGCGACGGCCTCGACCGGAATGCCCTTCAGCGCCGCGATCTGCTGCGCGACGAAGGGCACGTAAGCCGGGCTGTTGGTCTTGCCGCGGTGCGGCATCGGGGCGAGGTAGGGGCTGTCGGTCTCGATCAGGCAGCGGTCGAGCGGCACGAAGGCGGCCACGTCACGCAACGCCTGCGCCGTCTTGAAGGTCAGGATGCCGGAGAACGAGATGTGGAAGCCGAGGTCGAGCGCCGCGCGCGCAACCGCGTCGGTTTCGGTGAAGCAATGAAAGACACCGTTGCCGGCGCCCTCCTCGCGCAGGATCGCGAGTGTGTCTTCGGAGGCGCTACGGGTGTGGATCACGAGCGGCAGCCCGGTGCTCGCCGAGGCGCGAATGTGGACGCGAAAGCGGTCGCGTTGCCACGTCATGTCGGCAACCGTGCGGCCGTTCAGCCGGTAGTAGTCGAGCCCGGTCTCGCCGATCGCGACGACGCGCGGCTTCGCGGCCAGCTGCAGCAGATCGTCGAGGTCCGGCTCACGAACGCCTTCGTTGTCGGGGTGCACACCGGCGCTGCACCAGAAGTTGTCGTGGGCGAGCGCGAGCGCATGTACGTCGTCGAACTCCTCGAGCGTCGTGCAGATGCACAGCGCCCTGTCGACCCGCGCCGCCGCCATCTCTGCCCGAATCTCGGGAAGACGCGCGCGCAGTTCCGGGAAACTCAGGTGGCAGTGGGAATCGACGTACATGGGGGCGCGCGGTCGCTTGGCGCACAGCGCGCTGGGGTCGACGATGGTGCGGATTCAGGCAGGTTCAGATCGTCTGGGTAGGCTTGGCGGACGAGATCGAGGTGCCCAACACCTCTTCGATCTTGATCTTCAACCCGCGCGTCTTTTCGTCGTTCGGGAAGCGCACACCCACGCCTTGCGTGCGCCCGCCCGACGCGTTCGCCGGCGTGACCCAGCCGACCTTGCCGGCGACCGGGTAGCGCTGCGGGTCATCGGGCAGCGAGAGCAGCAGGTAGATGTCTTCGCCGAGCCTGTATTCACGCGTGGTCGGCACGAACAGACCGCCATCGGTGAACACCGGCATGTAGGCGGCATATAGCGCGCCCTTCTCGCGAAATACCAGCTGGATCACACTCGGCCGCGTTGTCACCGGGCCGCCGGCGGGTGCCAGGGCAGAGGGAACGGTACGCGGCGGCGGGGCGGAATCGCTCATCGGCCCGAGTGTACCGAAGACTCCCGTTTCGGTGAGGGCCTGCCCGTGTTTCCGGCCCTGCCGAGCGCGCGCTGACCTTGCAGCACCAGCGACTCGGCCATCAGCCCGGCATTCCACGGGTGTTCGGCATGGCGTGCAACGCGGTTCAACTCGCGCATCCAGCCCGACAGTGCCGCCGGATCGGCGCCGACGGCGATGGCCGCGGCGGGAAAGTAGCGTGGTGCCGCACCGACCGCGAGGCACGCGGCGTCGTGGCAGAGCTTCTGCAGCGCATCGACCGTGCGTGCCAGCGGCCACGACGCGAACGCCGCAGCGGCGCCCTGCCCGACCAGCGCCGGCAGACGCAGCCACAGCGCCGCGTCGATGCCCTGCTTCGTCCACTCGAGTGCGTCCTGCGGCTGCCCGCCGGTGGCGGCGAGCATCACACCCGGTTCCGCGACGCCCTGCCCGGCCAGCCACGCAGTGGCCTGCTCCGGCGTCGGCAGCGCCATCGGCACGCCCTGGCAACGGCTGCGGATGGTCGGCAACAGCGCGTCGGGCGCCGCGCAGCTGAGCACGAATCGAGCGTTGCCGGGTGGCTCTTCGAGCACCTTCAGCAGTGCGTTCGCCGATACGCCGTTGATGCGCTCGGCAGGGTGCAGCACGACGACCTTGGCGCGGCCGCGCGCCGAGGTGATCTGCGCGAAGTCGATAGCGGCACGCACCGCGTCGACCTTGATCTCCTTGCTAGGTGTCTTGCTCTTCGTGGCGCGTTCGGGCGCGCCGTCTTCGTCGTTGCGTGCCCAGCCGAGCGGCTCCTGCAGGGTCTCGGGCAGCAGCACCAGCATGTCGGGATGCGAATGGGCTTGCGCGAGCCGGCAACTCGCACAAATGCCGCACGGTCGCGCGCTCGCGTCGATGGACTCACACAGCCACGCCTGCGCGAGCGTGACCGCGAGCTCGAACTGGCCCACGCCTTGCGGCCCGTGCAGCAGCAGCGCATGCGCGCGCTGCGTGGCGAGCGTCTGCCGCAGCAGCGGCGCGAGCCACGGCAATGGCAGCCGGCCGTCCGCGCCTACCATCCGCGGGCCTTCAAGGCGGCCTCGATCTGGCGCCAGACAGCACCTCGGTCGAGCGCGGCGTCGATGTGCGCGAAGCGCTGCGGCGCCGCGCTGGCGCGGGCGGCATAGCCGGCGCGCACGCGTTCGAAGAACGTCAGATCGCGCTGCTCGAAGCGATCGGCGGCGCGGGCGGTGGCCCGGCGCTGCGCGGCCATCTCGGCGGGCAGATCGAACCAGATCGTCAGATCGGGTTGCAGGCCTTCCTGAACCCAGGCCTCGAGCTGCTCGAGGTGCGCCACCGCCGCGCCGCCACCACCGCCCTGGTAGGCGAAGGTGGCATCGGTGAAGCGGTCGCACACGACCGTGTCGCCAGCCCCGAGCGCGGGCGCGATCACGCTGCGGATGTGGTCGCGGCGCGCTGCGAACGCGAGCAGCGCTTCGGTCAGCACATCGGCCGACTCGTGCAGGAAGATCTCGCGCACCCGCTCGGCCAGCGGTGTGCCCCCCGGCTCGCGCGTGCTGACGACGCGCGCGCCGGTCGTGCGCAGCCGCTCGACCACCGCCTCGATGTGGGTCGATTTGCCGGCGCCGTCGATGCCCTCGAAAGTGATGAATCGGTCGGTCGTCATTTCTTGCGCTGGAACTGGTTCACCGCTCGATTGTGGTCGCCCAGCGTCTCGCTGAACTCGCTGCTGCCATCGCCCCGAGAGACGAAATACAGCGCCTTCGTCACGTCGGGGTGCACGGCAGCGAGCAACGCGGCCTTGCCCGGCATCGCGATCGGTGTCGGCGGAAGGCCGGTGCGTGTGTACGTGTTGTACGGCGTGTCGGCGAGCAGGTCGCGTTTGCGCAGGTTGCCGTCGAAGGCCGTGCCCAGCCCGTAGATCACGGTCGGGTCGGTCTGAAGCGGCATGCCGATGCGCAGGCGGTTGACGAACACGCCCGCGACCTTGCCGCGGTCGGCGCCCACGCCTGTCTCCTTCTCGACGATCGAGGCGAGCACGAGCGCGTCGTCGGCGCTTTGCAGCGGCGTGTCGGGGGCGCGCTCCTGCCACGCGGCCTCGAGCCGCGTCTGCATCGCGCGATAGGCGCGCCTGAGCACAGCGAGGTCGCTGGCGCCCTTGCTGTAGGCGTAGGTGTCGGGATGGAAGCGACCTTCGGGAGACTGGCCCGCCGGCGCGCCGAGGGCGGCCATGACCTGCCCGTCGCTCATCTGTGCGGTCGTCGGCTTGAGCGAGTCGGCCTTCGCGAGCTCTGCACGAAACTGGCGGAAAGTCCAGCCGTCGATCAGGCGCACGACCGCGAGGGTTTCGTCACCTCGCACCATCTTGTTCAGCAGCGCGATCGGCGTCACGCCGCGGCCGATCTCGTAGCTGCCCGCGCGGATCTTGCGCGCCTGACCCGACCAGCGAAACCATTCGTACAAGAACGTTGGCGAGGCCTGCACGCCGGCCTGAACCCACTGCTGCGCGATTTCACGCGGCGGGGTGCCGAGCTCGATCGAGACCTCGACCGAATCGCTGGCCAGCGGCAGGGGCTGGTTCAGCCACCAGAACGCAGCGATGCCGGCGCCGGCGACAAGCAGCAGAAGCAGGATCAGCAACGCACGCAGGGATCTCATCTGAAAAGCCGAAACCCCGAGGGCACAAGGAGCAAGGGCGCTGATGATAATCGGGCATGAACACGTCATTCCCCACCGATGGCATCGCGCCGCTCGTCCACCTCGGCCTGATCCGCGCCCGCGGCGCCGACGCCGTCAAATTCCTCCAAGGCCAGCTCACGAACGACGTGACCAGCATCGGCCCCTCGCAGGCGCGCCTGGCAGGCTTCTGCACGGCGAAAGGGCGGCTGCAGGCCAGCTTCGTCGTCTGGAAGCTGGCCGACGACGAACTGCTGCTGGCCTGCGCCGCGAGTGTGCTGCCGGCCACGCTCAAGCGGCTGTCGATGTTCGTGCTTCGCGCGCAGTGCAGGCTGAGCGATGCAAGTGCGGAGTTGCGCTTGCTCGGCGCGCTCGGCGAGCGTGCGCGGGCGCTGATTGGCGATGCGCCGGCCTGGGGCGTGCGTGCCGCGACCGGGGGCACGGTGCTTCGGTTGCCCGATGTCGACGGGGTGTCGCGCGCCTTGCTCGCTGTATCGCCGACCGAAGCGCCGGCGGCCGATGCGCCGCCCGACGCGTGGCGCCTGCTCGAAGTGCGCTCCGGCATCCCGACGATCGAGGCGGCGACAGTCGAGCAGTTCGTGCCGCAGATGCTGAACTACGAGTTGATCGGCGGCGTCGATTTCCAGAAGGGTTGCTACCCAGGGCAAGAAGTGGTCGCGCGCAGCCAGTACCGAGGCACGATCAAACGGCGCATGTTCCTGTTCGAAAGCAACGCGCCGTTGCAGCCCGGGCAGGAGGTGTTCCACAGCGCCGATGCGAGCCAGCCCGCCGGCATGGTCGTCAACGCGGCCGCACTGTCCGGCGGCACCGGCTCGGCGGCACTGGTCGAGGTCAAGCTCGGGGCACTCGAGGCCGGCAGCCTGCAACTGGGCGGACCGGACGGTGCCGCGCTGCGCCCCGTCGCGATGCCCTACCCCGTCCCGAACGACGCCGCCCTGCCCGCCTGATGCGCGAGCTGTTCGTCTACTACCGGGTGCGAGCGGACGACGCCGAGGCCGCCCTGCCGCTCGTGCGTGGCCTGCAGGCGCGCCTGATCGAGCAGCACCTCGGGCTGGTCGCCCGCCTGTTGCGTCGGCCCGAAACGAACGATGGCACGCAGACCTGGATGGAGACCTACGCGATCGACCCGGGCCATGCGCCGGAGGGCGTCAGCGCCGCGCTGCAGGCCGCGATCGAGGCCGAGGCATGCGCCCTGCTGCCGCTGCTCGAAGGCCCGCGCCACACCGAAGTCTTCCTCGCATGTGCCTCGTAGCGCTGGCGATCGAGCGGCACCCGCGCTTCCCGCTGGTGATCGCGTCGAACCGCGACGAGTTCTTCCAGCGACCGACGGCGCCCCTGGACTGGTGGGCGCCCGCGCCCGGCGCGCCCGACGTGCTCAGCGGGCGCGACCTGCAGTCCGGCGGCACCTGGCTCGGGCTGACCGCCTTCGGCCGCATCGCATTGCTGACCAACGTGCGCGGCGGCCGCGTGCACGAGGCCGATGCGCCCTCGCGCGGACACATCGTCACCGACTGGCTCGCGGCACGTGAACGCACCGCCGACTTCTGGACCCGCGTCGCGCTGTCGGGGCACAACGGCTTCAACCTGATCGCCGCCGACTTTCGGCGCGGCGAGTGCTTCGCGGGTTCGAACATCGACGGCCGGACGCAGCGCCTCGGGCCGGGGCTGTACGGTCTGTCGAACGCCGGGCTCGACACGCCCTGGCCCAAGGTCGTCGCGCTGAAGAACGAGTTGCGCACGGCGCTAGAAAGCGCGAGCACGGTCGATGCGCTGGCCGAGCGCCTGTTCGCCGCACTCGGCGATCGGTCGATCGCGACCGACGACGCGCTGCCGCGCACCGGCATCCCACTGGTCTGGGAGCGTCAGTTGTCGGCGGCCTTCATCCGCACACCCGAAGCGCGCTATGGCACGCGCTGCTCGACGCTGGTGATCACCGAGCGCTCGGCGCATCTGCCGATCACGCACGTGTTCGAGCGCAGCTTCGATTCGAGCGGTGCGGCCGCCTCGCTGCAGTCCTTCTCGATGACCAACTGGCCGCCACGCGACAGCGAAGGCGATCTGGTCGAGGTGGTCGACCAGAGGCTGCGTCTCGGCGTGGCGCCGCCACGATTGCCCCGCGGCTGAACGGCGCGATTCAGAGCACGCGGGTCATCTCGATGTGCGCGATGCCGGCTTCATCGAACACCGGCCCGTTCGGGGCGAATCCGGCACGCGCGTAGAAGGCCTGCGCGCTGGTCTGTGCATGCAGCGACACGCTGTGGTCGCCGCGCGCCTGGGCGGCGCGCATCAGCGCCTGCAGCACCTGCTGGCCCACCCCGCCGCCGCGCACCGCCTGAATTGACGCCATGCGCCCGATGCGCGCGATGCCGGGCGCGTGCTGCAGCAACCGGCCCGTCGCCAGCGGCAGCCCGAAACGGTTGAACGCGACCGCGTGCTCCGCGCCCGCATCGGCCTCGTCCCACTCCATCTCGACCGGGATCTTCTGTTCGTCGATGAATACAGCCGTGCGGATCGCCTGGGCGTGCAGCCCGAGCGCATCCCAGCTGCCGGTGCGAACTTCGACCATCGCCTCGCCGGCCTCGAACGCGGTCAGCAACTCACGCAGCGCATCGGGGATCGGTTTCGAGGTCTGCACGTGCGGGTCGGCGAACACGTAGACGAGTTCGCAGGAGACCAGCAACTCGTCTTGCCGAAACGCCGCACCGCTGAACAGCATCGATGAATTGCCGATGCGCGCGCAGCGCATGCCGATGTCGAGCAGGTCGTCGTAGCGCGCCGAGGCCTCGTACTCGATCGTCGCCTTGCGCACGAACAGATCGCCGCCGAGCTGCGCCATGGTTTGCGCGTACGGCATCGCCAGCGCCCGCCAGTAACCGGCGACGGCGGTGTCGAAATACGTCAGGTAGTGACCGTTGAAGACGATCTTCTGTGCGTCGATCTCGGCCCAGCGCACGCGCAGGCGATCGAAGAATCTGAAGTCGGTGCGTTTCATGACTCGTCCGGGTTCGATTGTGCAAAGGCCGCTCGCAACGCTGCGCCGATCGCCGCCTGCGCGGTCTCGGCCTCGGGCAGCAGGCGGCCGAGCTTGATGAAGTCGTGCGTGACGCCGCGGCAGAGCTCGAGCTCGACCGGCACGCCGGCAGCGCGCAGCCGGTCGGCATAGGCCAGCCCTTCATCGACCAGCGGATCGCATTCGGCGAGCACGACACAGGCCGGCGCCAGATCGTCGAGCGCCTCTGCTTCGAGCGGCGCGAAGCGCCAATCACTGCGTTGTGAGTGATCGATGTACTGATCGAAGAACCACGCGATGTCTTCGGCTTCCAACAGGTAGCCGTGCGCGAACTCGCGGTGTGAGGGCGTGTCGGCGTGGGCGGTGGTGCCGGGCGTGATCAGCACCTGCAGGCGCAGCGCCAGGCCGATGTCGCGCGCACGGATCGCGCAGGCCGCGGCGAGCGTGCCGCCGGCGCTGTCACCGCCGACGGCGAGGCGCGCGGAGTCGAGGCCGATGGATGCGCCGTGCTCCGCCAGCCAGTGCATCACGGCCCAGGCATCGTCGACGGCAGTCGGAAAGCGGTACTCGGGGGCGAGCCGGTAGTCGAGCGCGAGCACCGCAGCGCCGCTGCGCAGCGCGAGCTGCCGGCACAGGCTGTCGTGCGTTTCCAGGCTGCCGATCGTGAAGCCGCCGCCGTGCAGGTAGAGCATCACGGGAAGCCGTTCGCGCGAATTCGCGTAGAGGCGCGCGGTCAACATCGCGCCGTCGCTCGACGCAATCTGAAGGTCTTCGACCCGCGCCAGCGTCGCGCGCGGGAGGTCGAGGATCTCGGCGGCCGCTCCGTAGGTTCGGCGTGCCTCGGCGGGCGTCATCGCATGGAAGGGCGTTCGATCGGCGCGGCGAATGCTCTGCAGCAGGCCGGTCATGCGGCGCGTCAAAACCGGCGCCGGCATCAGAAGATCGAGTCGCGATCGATGCCCTGGCGGGTCATGCGGCGCCGCAGCTTGAGCAAGGCCTCCTGCTGGATCTGGCGAATGCGCTCTCGCGTCAGACCCAGGCGCTCGGCCAGCACTTCCAGCGTCTCGGGTTCGCGGTCGCCCAGGCCGTAGCGGCCGGCCAGCACCTCGCGTTCGCGCTCGTTCAACTCGTGCAGGCCGTGGTTCAGTAGCAGCTCGACCTCGTTGCTCAGCGTCAGGCTCATCGGATCGGTCGAACCGTCGTCGGCGACACCGTCGAGCACCGAATCGCCGTTACCGTCGGCGGCGTGGCGCTCGATCGGCGCGTCGAGCGATGTCGGCTGTTCGGCAAACTTGAGCAGCGCGTCGACCTCCTTGACCGGTCGGCCGAGCATTGCGGCGACATCTTCGACGCGCACCGGCTTGTCGCTGTGGCCGGCGCTGGCGGATTCGGCTTCGAGGGCGCGGCGTGCCTTCAGCACGTGGTTGAGTTCGCGCACGACGTGCACCGGCAATCGCACCAGACGCGCCTGGTGCATGATCGCGCGCTCGATGCTCTGGCGCACCCACCACGAGGCGTAGGTCGAGAAGCGGAACCCGCGGTCGGGCTCGAACTTGCCGATCGAGTGCATCAGCCCGAGGTTGCCCTCCTCGATCAGGTCGGTCATCGGCAGCCCGCGGCCGAGGTAGTTCTTCGCGATGCTCACGACCAGCCGCAGGTTGTGTTCGATCATTGCCTGGCGAGCCGCGAAGTCGCCGGCACGCGCGCGCGTCGCGGTGTCGAACTCTTCCTGCGGCGTCAACAGCGGCGCGCGACGGATCTCACGAAGGTAGGTTTGCAAGGTGTTGCCCACCTCCGATTCGCCCGCCGCGATCTCGACGCGCTCGGCGGCGACCGCGAGCATCGTGTCGTCCTCGACCGCCGGCAGATCGACGCCAGCATCGGCATCGATTTCCTGCTCGGCCGCGTGATGCGTACCGTTCAAATGCGCTGCGGAGGCCGCAGGCGTCGCATCGACCGCCTCGGTCGGCGGGGCGCCGGGCGCATGGCCAGCCAGCGGGGTGCGCTTTCTGGCCATGTTCGTCGCTTCGCCTGGGCGCGTCAGCGCGGCGGCAGCAGCCTCGCCGGGTCGACCGGCTTGCCCTGCTTGCGGATCTCGAAGTGCAGCTTCACGCTGTCGGAATCCGTCGAGCCCATCTCGGCGATCTTCTGGCCGCGGCGCACGCTCTGGTCTTCCTTCACCAGCAGTGTCTGGTTGTGCGCGTAGGCGGTCAGGTAGGTGTTGTTGTGCTTGAGGATGATCAGGTTGCCGTACCCGCGCAGGCCCGAGCCCGCGTAGACGACGCGGCCGTCGGCAGCCGCGAGCACCGGGTCGCCGGCCTTGCCGCCGATCACCAGGCCCTTGACCTTGCCTTCGTCGAACGGCGCGATGACAGCGCCGGCCGCCGGCCAGGCCCAATTCACGTCGTCGTCGTTGTCGCGTGCAGCGGGCGGCGTTGCAGGGGTTGGCGTAGCCGGCGCGCCCGCAACGCTGACGCCACTCGCCGCTGAAGCTGCCGGCTTCGCATCGAGTGGCCGGGTCTCGATCTTCGCGCTCGTGATCGGCTTGCTCGAAGCAGCGTTCGGATCGACGCCCGGCGGCATCACGCGCAGCACCTGTCCCACCTCGATGATGTTCGGGTTGTCTAGCGTGTTCCACTTGACCAGGTCTTTCCAGTTCTGCCCGTTCTCGAGACCGATGCGGATCAGCGTGTCGCCTGGCTTCACGGTGTAGTAGCCGGGCTTGCCGGCGTTCTCGGCACCCGGCAGCGGCTTTGCGGCATCGACCGCCGAAGCAGCGCCCGCCGCCGGCACGGCCACCGCCGGCCTCGAGACGGCAGTGCGATCTTCGACCGGTGCGCGATTCGGCGTGTTCGTGCAACCCGCGATCAATGCAGCGGCCAGCACGAGCGCGCCGGCGCGTTTCAAATTCATCAGCATGTTCTTGTTGTCCATCGTCATCCTGCGACCATCCCCGATTTTAGGGGGACGAAGTGCACGGCCTCGTACACGTTTTGCTCGAACCCCTGCTCGGTGCGGTCGACAACCATCAGCACTTGTCGTTGCGAGCCAGCCTGCCGGACCGGCGAGACGAGCCGGCCACCGATCGCAAGCTGGTCGAGCCACGCTTGCGGCAGCGCATCACCGCCGGCCGCCGCAATGATGCTGTCGTAAGGCGCATTCGGGGCGTGGCCGCGCATGCCGTCACCATACACCAGCCGCATGTTGGCAGGCCGCAGCGGCGCGAGCAGTTCGCGCGCCTTGTCGTGCAGCGGGCGCAGCCGTTCGACCGACACGACCTGCTTCGACAGCAACGCGAGCACCGCGGCCTGGTAGCCGCAGCCGGTGCCGATCTCGAGCACGCGACCGAGCGAGCCCGAAGCGCGCGCGCCCGCACCTGCCAGCATCAGTTCGATCATCCGCGCGACGACCGAGGGCTTCGAGATCGTCTGCCCGTGGCCGATCGGCAGGCTGGTGTCTTCATAGGCCTGCGTGACGAGGGCGGCATCGACGAAAAGATGACGCGGCACCGTTGCCATCGCCTCGATCACGCGCTCGTTCGTGACACCCGCGCCGCGCAGGCGTTGCGCCATGCGCCGTCGCACGTCGGCCGAATCGAGGCCGAGGCCGGAGGGCGCGACACGACGCGCGGCATCGGTGTGCGCATGCTCGAGCAGGCGCTGCGGCCGCAGCACCGCGCGCGCCGCAGCGGCCGTGGCCTGCAGCTTCGGCGCGGTGGTCATCACCGGCGCCGCGACCGGCACGATCGGCGTGCGCGCGACCTTGATGCGCGAGCTCAGCGCATCGAGACGCAACGGGAATTTCGATGCGCGCTTGTCGGCCCCGCTCATGCGGGTGCCTTGCCGAGCCACTCCCGCCAATCCGGCAAGCCAACGTGCTCGGTCAGGTCGACCTGCAGCGGCGTGATCGAAACCTGGCCGCTCGCGGTGGCGTGGAAGTCAGTGCCCGGGCCGGCCTCGCGCGCATCACCGGCCGGGCCGATCCAGTACATCTTGTCGCCGCGCGGGCTGGTCTGCGCGATCAGCGGCTCGCTCGCATGGCGTCGGCCGAGGCGCGTGACGACGCGGGGCAACGCGTCGGCATCGGGCCGGTTCGGAATGTTGACGTTGAGCAGGAACGGCGAGCGCGCCGGCGGCTGCCTCAGCACGTGCTCGATCACGCTGCGGGCCACGCGCGCCGCCGCGTCGAGATCGCCCCAGCCCTTTTGCACCTGCGAGAACGCGATCGCCGGCACGCCGAACAGGAAGCCTTCCATCGCCGCGGCGACGGTGCCCGAATACAGCGTGTCGTCGCCCATGTTGGCGCCGTTGTTGATGCCGGAGACGACCAGATCGGGCCGGTTCGGCAACACGCCGGTGAGCGCGAGGTGCACGCAGTCGGACGGCGTGCCGTTGATGTACAGGAAGCCGTTGCTCGCGGTGAGAACGCTGAGTGGCCGGCCGAGGGTCAGCGAATTGGAGGTGCCGCTCGCGTTCTGTTCAGGCGCCACCACGTCGAGATCCCCGAGGCCTTCGCAGGCCTTCACGAGGGCCGCGAGGCCGGGGGCGAGATAACCGTCGTCGTTGGCGATCAGGATGCGCATGTGAGCGATTGTATGGAGTCGTGCGTGAGGCTTCGCCTGCGCGTCGCATCGGCGACGTGAAGGCGCCACCCCGCTGCGTATGATCTTGCGCAACACCGCGCCCGCGGCCGACCGAACACGAGGAGACACCATGCATGCCTGGCTCTGCGAGAACCCCATCGGCGTCGATGCGCTGACCTGGAAAGAACTGCCGACACCCGAGCCTCGGGCCGGCGAAGTGCGCGTCGCGATCCGCGCGGCGAGCCTGAACTTTCCCGACCTTCTCATTGTGCAGAACAAGTACCAGATGAAGCCGCCACTGCCCTTCGTGCCCGGCTCGGAATACGCTGGCATCGTGGAGGCGGCAGGCGACGGCGTGACGCACCTGAAAGTCGGCGACCCGGTGGCCGCCTTCGGGGGCACCGGCGGCTTCGGCACGCACGCGATCGTCAAGGCGGCCCTCGCGATGCCGCTGCCTGCGACCTTCCCGTTCGACGACGCCTCGGCCTTCGTGCTCACCTACGCGACCACCCACCACGCGCTGCTCGATCGCGCAGCACTGAAAGCGGGCGAGACCGTGCTGATCCTCGGCGCCGCCGGTGGCGTGGGCACCGCGGCAATCCAGATCGCGAAGGCGGTCGGCGCGAAAGTCATCGCAGCCGCATCGAGCGACGCCAAGTGCGCGCTCTGCAAGGAGCTCGGTGCCGACGCGACGATCAACTACGGCAGTGCCAACATCCGCGACGAGATCAAGGCACTCACCGACGGCAAGGGCCCGGACGTGGTCTACGACCCGGTGGGCGGCGACCTCGCCGAACCGGTGTTCCGCTCGATCGGATGGCGCGGGCGCTACCTCGTCGTCGGCTTCGCGCAGGGCGGCATCCCGGCACTCCCATGGAATCTGGCGCTGCTGAAGGGTGCATCGATCGTCGGCGTGTTCTGGGGCGAGTTCGCGCGACGCGAGCCGAAGGCGAACGCCAAGGCGCTGGCGGAGCTGTCGCTGTGGTACTCGCAAGGCAAGGTCAAGCCGGTGATCGACCGGCGTTTGCCGATGGCGCAGCTACCGAAGGCCTTCGAAATCATGGCCAGCCGACAGGTGCGCGGCAAACTGGTCATGACCAACGACACCTGATCCCCGAGCCTCGCGGCGGGCCGATTGCGCTACCATCCTCCCACACAAGAACGAGGGGGCGCAGCAGATGCCAGTCAAGGTACTGATCGTCGAGGACAACCCGGTCGCGCGCAGCTTTCTGACGCGGGTCGTGCGCGAGAGTTTCAGTGACGCGCTGGTCATCACGGAGGCCGGCGATCTCGAGGCGGCACGCCGACAAGTCGGCCCGCTGATCGAGGGCATGCAGGCGCCCGACCCCTACAAGCTCATCCTCGTCGACCTCGAGTTGCCCGACGGCAACGGCATGGAACTCCTCGCCGAGCTCGGCGCCTACCCCGCGACCAAGATCGTCACGACGCTCTACTCCGACGACGATCACCTCTTCCCCGCGCTGCAGTGCGGCGCCGATGGCTACCTGCTGAAGGAAGACCGCTTCGAGGTGCTGGTCGAAGAACTGCAGAAGATCGTGCGCGGCCAGCCGCCGCTCTCGCCGGCGATCGCGCGGCGCCTGCTCACGCACTTCCGCCACGGCCCGAGCGCGGGCACCAATGTGGGCGGCGGCACGCCCACCTCCGGCCCGGTGCCGCTGACCTCTGGTTTCCAGAGCAGCCGGCCCTTGCCGATGGGCCGCGGTGCGCCGCTCGACCACGAGCGCCTGACCCCGCGCGAGAGCGAGGTACTGACCTACCTGAGCAAGGGCTTCACGATCAAGGAGATCGCGAACCTGATGGGCATCAAATGGTTCACCGTGAACGACCACATCAAGTCCATCTACAAGAAGCTCAACGTCTCGAGCCGCGCCGAAGCCGCCGTGCTGGCCAGCAAGCAAGGCCTGGTCTGAGAGACTGACGCCATGACGACCCTCGGCGCCTGAGCTCCGCCATGGCGCACGACGGAACTGATTCGCCTCGCTCGCCGGGCCTGAACAGCACTTGGCCTGGCCGCACCTCATCGACCTGGGGCGGTCGGTCGAGCGTGCTCGGCGACTCGGTCCTCGACTCCGGGCTGAGCGATCCACAACAAGTCCCTGCGGACCAGGCCACCACCAGCTGGGCGGGCTGGCGATTGCGCTCGCTGAGCGTGCTGGCCTTGCTTGGTTGCCTGTGCATATTCGCGCTCATCGGCTCGATCACCAAGACGCCGCACATCGACGCCAGCTGGCGTGTCGATGCCGAAGGCCGCATCGTTCTCGCGTCCACGCGAGATGCTGCCTTGATTCCGCATCTGGGCCAGTCGCTGGAGCGCATGCAGGCGGGCGACACGGTGCTGTCGCTGGACGACGTGCTCGCGCTGCATCGCTCGCCGCGTTGGGTGATCGACGACGAACAGCGCGCGCGCCAGCTCGACCTGAACGCGCAATTCGCGCGGGTGCTCGGCCAGGAGCAGGTCACGCTGTCCTTCGCAGATGGCGTCAGCGCCGAAGCCCGCCCCGGCCCGCGCGGGCTCGGCGGCCTGGGCATCCTGTTCTGGCTGCTCGCAGCGTTCTCGCTCGGCCTGTACATGGTCGCGATGGTGGTGGTGCTGGCGCAGCCGTCAGGGCGCAATCTGGTCTTTGCGGTCATGGCGCTTTGCCAGGCCGGCAACCTTCTCTTCATCGCGATCGAATCGACACTGGATTTCGGTCTGCCCGCCTTGTTCGTGCGCCTCGATCTGCCTGTGCGCGCGGCCTTCGATCTGATCACCGCCGCGGCGATGGTCAATGCCGCGTGCCTCCACCCGCGGCGCCTGCCCGGCTCGGGCTGGATCGCGCTGCTGGGATGGGGCGTGTGCATCGCGTTGGCGGGCGGCATTGCGACGGGCGCGCTGGGTCATGCCTGGTGGTGGGTACAAGCGGCGGTGATCGGCCTGGGTCTGCTCGCGATCGGACTGCTGAGCTGGTCGTACCAGATCGAGCCGCACCCCTTCGCACTCGTGTTGCGTCGCTTCGGCATCGTCACCATCGCGACGTGGAGCTTGCTGACGGTCGCGCTCGCTGCGGCCGATCGCCTGCCCGGCATGCCGCACAACATCGCCGACATCGGCTCGCTGGTCTGGTACGTGTTTCTCGGCTCGCTGCTGCTGCTCGTGCCCTTCCTCGCGAAATCGCAGAACTTCATGCGCGAGTTCGCGTTGCTCGCCGCGATCAGCACGGTCGCGACCTCGCTCGACCTGCTGTTCGTGGCTGTCTTCTCACTCGGACAGTTCGCCGCGCTGACCTTGGCCCTCTTCATCTCGCTGGCGGTCTACTCAGGAGCGCGGCAGTGGATCCTGAACCAGCTGCGTGGTAGCAGCACTCTCACCACCGAACGCATGTTCGAGCAGCTTTATCGCATCGCGCGCGAGGTCGAGGCCGAGCCCGAGCGCACGCCGAACCTCCTCTCGCAACTGCTCGGCGAGCTGTTCGAGCCGCTCGAGGTCAACGTGGTCGAGCGCCGCGCCGCCAAGACGCGCGTGGCCGGCGACGGCTCCAGCATGCTCGTTCCCGTGCCGCTGCTGAGTGGTGATGCGGCGCCGCGCAGCGCGGTGATGATCCGCTTTGCGCAGCGCGGCCGACGCCTGTTCACGTCGGAAGATGCACGCCTCACCGACCGCATCGTCGAGCAACTGCGCCGTGCAGTGCACTACGACAAGGCCGTCGAGCAAGGACGCAGCGAGGAGCGGCTGCGGCTCGCGCAAGACCTGCACGACGACATCGGCGCGCGGTTGTTGACGCTGATGTACAAGGCCCAGTCGCCCGAGATGGAAGACTACGTGCGGCACACGCTGCAGGATCTCAAGACGCTGACGCGTGGCCTCGCGGCCTCGAACCATCGGCTCTCGCACGCTGCGGCTGAATGGAAGTCCGACCTCGCACACCGGCTGACGGCCGCGCACGTGGAACTCAAGTGGACCTTCGCGTTCGACCAAGACATCCTGCTCACGGTGGTGCATTGGTCGGCGCTCACGCGTGTGATGCGCGAGCTGATCAGCAACGTGATCGCGCATTCGCAAGCGCAGAGGCTCGACGTCGAATTCCGGCTCGAAAGCGATCGCCTGGAACTGACCGTCACCGACGACGGCGTCGGCAGCAGCCCACGCGCGTGGTCACACGGCCTCGGGTTGGGCGGCGTGCGCAAGCGCGTCAAGCAGCTCGGCGGCGAGGTCGAGTGGCGCGAGGTTCGGCCTCACGGCATCAGCTGTCGCGTGATCATCCGGGATCTGACAGCGCGCTGATGTCCATGCGATCCGGGCACAAAAAAGCCGGGCGCTTGGCCCGGCTTCTCGTTCACGATCTGGGGTGGCTGATGGGGCTCGAACCCACGACAACAGGAATCACAATCCTGGACTCTACCAACTGAGCTACAGCCACCGTAGAGCGCCGCATTATACCGGAAGCATCCTGCGTGCTTGCACTGCGGCGATCACTTCAAACCAGCGCTGGAGCCACTCGCCGCGTCGGCCGCCGCAGCCGGCAGCGCATTCGGCCTGATCTCGACCTTGAAGCGCGACTTCAACGCGTTGTAGTAGGCCTGCGATTCGGCATCGCCCCAGGCCTGCGCGTACTGCGACTGCGCGCGCGCCGCATCGGCAGTGACCGGGTCGCGACCAAGCACCTTGGCTATCTTGACGACCGCGTACCCCTGGTCACCGAGCGGCACGCCGATGTATGCAGGCAGCGTGGCGGTCGGCGCCTTCAGGACAGCATCGACCAGCGGCGCGGGCAAATCGTGTGCATTCGCGCGCGACACCGTGACCGCCGCTTCGCTCATCGCGCTCGCCGGCGCCGCTCGCAGTTCAGCCAGGCGCGCCTCGCCGGCCTTGCGCGTCAGCGCTGCGGCCTGCACCACGACGACACGCTCGCGCACCCGAGCCTTCACGTCGGCAAACGGCAGCTGCCGCGCGGCTTCGTATTTCACGACCCGACCGGAGACCAGTGTGCTGGGAGCGACTTCGATCGCCTCGGTGTTGCGCTTGTTGCGGATCGCGTCGGTGCCGAACAAGGCGTCGAGAAACTTCGGATTCGACAGCACGCCGCTCGCACCGGCGACAGGTGTGTGCCTGACATTCTGTGCAGTGCGCAACTCGAGCTTGAGCTTGTCGACGACCGGCTTCAGGCTGTCGGGTTGCTCGTAGACGGTGTTGGTGAACTCGACCGCGGCCTCCGAGAACTTCTTCTGCGCGAGTTGCGTCCTGATCTCGTTCTCGAGTTCGGCTTTGACGGCCTCGAACGGCTTCTTGTCGCCACCGCGAATCGCCGTGAGCTTGACGATGTGGTAGCCGAAATCGCTGGTGACCAGGCCGCCGATCTCGTCCGGCTTCAGCGCGAACGCGGCATCTTCGAGCGGCTTCGCGGCGAGGCCATCGCGGCCGAAGAAGTCGAGGTCGCCGCCCTTTTCGGCCGAACCCGGGTCGTCGGAATTCTTGCGCGCCACGTCAGCGAACGAGGCCGGGTTCTTCTTCACTTCGGCGAGCAGCGCCTCGGCCTTGGCCTTGGCCTTGGCACGGTCGGCGGCCGATGCGTCTGCGTCGACCTTCACGAGGATGTGACTCGCGCGGCGTTCCTCGGCCGAGGTGTAGCGCTTCTCGTTCTCGGCGTAGTACTTTCGCAGGTCGTCGTCCGAGACAGTGACGCTCTTCTTCAGCGTGTCGAGATCGAGCACCACGTACTCGATGCTCTCGACTTCCGGCGCCATGAACTGCGCGGCGTTGGCCGGGTCTTTGTAGTAGGCCTCGAGTTCGGCGTCGGTCGGCGTGACCTTGGTCAGCGAGTCTTTGCTGGAGAACTGCTGTACCTGGACCTCGCGCTGCTGGAACATCGCGTCGAGCGCGGCGTTCGTCGCAGCGAGCGGCGCGGTCGCGCTGCTGGCGATGACCTGGCCCACCTGGCGCATCGACATGTCCTGCCGCATGCGTGCCTCGAACATCGCCGGATTCATGTTCTGAGACTCGACGAAGGCCTTGTAGGCGTCGAAGTCGAACTGGCCGTCGGGCTTCTTGAATTGCGGCACGCCGAGCAGCTCGCGCTGCAGGCGTTCGTTGCTGATGCCGAGGTGCAGCTTGTCGGCGGCGGCGAGCATCACGCGGTCACGCACCACGGCATCGAGTGACTGGCGCTTCATCTCCAACGTGTCGAACAGCTTCGCGTCGACGTTGGGCATTTGCCGCCGTATGCGTTCGAGTTGATCGCGTTGCGCGATATCCCACTCGGTGCGCGTGATCTTCTTGCCGTCGACCTTCGCGACCGTGGTGTTGTCGTCGTTCATGAAGCTGCCGTAGCCCTGATAGACGCCGCCACCCACGAAGGCGAGCACGACGAAACCGAGAACGATTTGCAGCAACCAGGTGTGCTTGCGGAAGAAGTCAAACATCGAAAGCCTCTGTCAACGGCGACCTCGGCCGCGAGGGCCTGGCGAGCGCGTGACGCTGTGCGAGCGTCGGTGGAACACGGAGCCCCACCAGATACGACAAAGGCGAACCGAGGTTCGCCTTTCACTGGGTGGCGGCTGGCATTCTAGCCGAGCCGCCGATGACTTCTATGGGGAGTGATGTGGTGGGTGCTGAGGGGCTCGAACCCCCGACCTACGCCTTGTAAGGGCGCCGCTCTACCAACTGAGCTAAGCACCCGCTGGAACGATTCGCGTGGGCCGTGAACGCTCAGTTGAGCGCGTCTTTGAGAGCCTTGCCAGGGCGGAACTTCGGCACCTTGGCGGCCTTGATCTTGATGGTGGCGCCAGTGCGCGGGTTACGCCCGCTGCGGGCGGCGCGCTTGCCGACGCTGAATGTGCCGAAGCCGACGAGCGACACGGTGTTGTTCTTCTTGAGCGTGGTTTTGACACCGCCGATCACCGCTTCCAGGGCGCGCGCCGCGGCCGCCTTGGAAATGTCGGCCTGTTTGGCGATGTGCTCGATCAACTCTGACTTGTTCACGGGTGTTCCCCCTCTAAAGGTATCTCACGATGAATTCGGGTTGGTGTTCGGGCTGCAAGGGTGGTGACGCGGCAGCTCGAAACGATTACAGCCGCGCACTCACTCACTGTCAAGCGCGGAAGCGGATTCTATTCGTAATCACGAGCCCTCATTCGAGGGAAACCGCGTGCTTTCTCGCTTGACAACGATGGCCTCGAGTGGCCGATCAAACAGCGCGCGCAGAGGCTCGAACCACGAGCGCGACACCGGTCGCGGTGACCAACATTCCGAGCCCCATGCTCGGCGTGAACGCTTCGTCGAACAGCAACCAGGCGAGCGTCGCCGTGCAAGGCGGCACGAGGTACATCATGCTGGTCACTTCGGTGGCGGCACCGCGCTGGATCAGCAGGTAGAGCAACGAGCTGCCGCCGAGGGTGAGCACGAGCACCGACCACACCAGCGCACCCACCATCCCCGCGTGCCACACGATCGGCTCGGACTCCGCCAATGCGAGCGGCAGGCTGACCGCGAGCGCTGCCAGCAACTGGACCGCGCTCGCGCTGCGGACATCGCACGGGGCGACGAAGCGCTTCTGGTACAGCGTGCCGGTGGTGATGCTGATCAGCGCGAAGATGGCGAGCGCAAGATTCCAATGCGTCACCTCGCCGCCGCCGAGCTTGTTCCAGACGACGAGCGTGAGCCCACCCAGGCCGAGCGCAAGGCCCAGCCATTGCTGCGGCGAGACGCGCGCACCGCCCACGTCGGCATCGGTGCCGCGGCTGCTCCAGCTCATCCACAAGGCGGTGAGCACCGGCTGCAGGCCGACCAGCAGCGCCACCGTGCCCGCGCCGATGCCCGACTTCACCGCTGCCCAAACCCCGCCGAGGTAGCCGGCATGGATCAACATGCCGACCACCGCAAGGTGCCCCCACTGCGCGCGCTCGCGCGGCCACTCGACACCTGCGAACAGGATCCAGATTCCGAAGCAAGCGAACGACAGCGCATAGCGCATCGACAGGAAGGTGAGCGGCGGCGAGTGCGGCATGCCGAAGCGCGCGACGATGAAGCCGGTGCTCCAGATCAGCACGAAGACCCAGGGCATCGCGCGGACCACCATGCCGCGCCGGGTCAGTTCGGCGTTCGCCACTACTTCGCCACTAACGGGCTTTGGCGCGAATTTCCGGGAGCGCCTTTTGCAGGTAGTAGACCATCGACCAGATCGTCAGCACGGCCGAGGCGTAGATCAGCCATGTGCCCCAGAGCTGCGTGTCGATCAGCTCGAACAGGCGGCCGTGGAACAGCAGGAACGGGATCGCGACCATCTGCACCATGGTCTTCACCTTGCCCAGCATGTGCACCGCGACGCTGCGTGACGCGCCGATCTGCGCCATCCACTCGCGCAGTGCCGAGATCGCGATCTCGCGGCCGATGATGATGAGCGCGATCAGGCTCTGCACGCGTTCGAGTTCGACCAGCACCAGCAGCGCGGCGCAGACCAGAAACTTGTCCGCCACCGGATCGAGGAACGCACCGAACGACGAGGTCATGTTCAGGCGGCGCGCAAGGTAGCCGTCGGCCCAGTCGGTGAGCGCCACGACGATGAACAGCACTGTCGCGATCAGGTTGCGGTCGGCTTCGAGCAGCGGCAGGTGGAACACGCCGACGATCAGCGGGATGGCGACGATGCGCGCCCAGGTCAGCAATGTCGGCAGGTTGAAAAACATCGGGTGATTGTGACCCGAGATTTCTGGCCCCTCAGGTCGCGGGCAGACGAGAAGACGAACGAATGCGATCAGTCGAGCGTGCGCGGCTTGAACTTGCGCTCGTCGTTGAACAGAAAGGTCTCGGTAAAGTGCCAGGGCTTGGGGAGCCGCGAGACATCGCCGAAAGGTGCCGCGCGACGCACGGCATCTTCGGCCAGCTTGGATGTGTCTTTCGCCTCCTGCGGGTGGCGCAGGAAGACGACTCTGCGCACGCTGCCGTCGCCGTTGAGTTCGATCTGCAACACCGGGATGCCGAGCAAGGGCTCGGGCGCCGGCCCGGTGTAGGTACCGTTCGGGTTCGCGGCGATGAGGCGATGCGCGGCCTGCACGCGAACTTCGTTCCAGTTGCGCACCGGCCCAGGTGGCGGCAAGGGCAGACCGGGCGCGGGTGCGGCGAAACCGGCTCGCGTCTCGGCCACTGTCGGCGCTGCGGTCGACGGCGTCGCTGAGGTCTTGTCGTCCGGCAGCTTGGGCACGGGTGCCGGCGGTGGCGAAGAGTTGCAGCCCGCCATCAGGCCCAGGCCGGCGAGGCCGGCACGAAGCCCGCGTTTAATGAAGGACACGGTAGATCTCCTCGGCCAGGTCTTTCGAGATGCCGTCCACGGTAAGCAGGTCTTCGACGCTCGCATTGCCCACGCCGCGTACGCCACCGAAGCGCTGCAGCAGCTTCGCACGCTTCTTCGGCCCGACACCGGCGATGTCTTCGAGCTCGC
>Ga0209583_10000095_pt1 | contig 27959 bp, 21 predicted proteins | sample Str014_FD_187201 | JGI IMG/M metagenome (GOLD analysis project Ga0209583, IMG submission 187201) | Freshwater sediment microbial communities in response to fracking from Pennsylvania, USA - Straight Creek_MetaG_SC_2014 (SPAdes) (version 2) | ecosystem: Environmental > Aquatic > Freshwater >... | reverse complement strand
CTCCTATCCTTATCCCTATACGATCTGTGAGAAGTTGAACCCGACCAATTGCGCCACAACGACAGCCACCATCACAGTCACCGCAGCGCCGATTGTAGCCACCAATGATGCGCTTCCTGCCGTCAGCGGGACCACTGGCGGAACCACCGCGACAGTTCTCGGTAATGACACGCTGAACGGCAACCCGGTCTCGACGGGCACCAGTGGCAACGTGACACTGGCGCCGGGCACAGCCCCAACGCCAGCGGCAGGTTCGATCACGATGAATCCGGATGGCACAGTGACGGTGGCACCCGGCACGACATCGGGCACCTACAGCTATCCCTATACGATCTGCGACAAGCTTGATCCGACCAATTGTGCCACAGCGACAGCGACAGTCAATGTGAACCCTGTGCTCAATGGCACAGTGTACCACGATCTGAACGGCAATGGCGTGTTGGATGCGGGTGACGTGCGTGTGGGTTCTGGATATGTCGTCAACCTCGTCGATAGCACCAACGCCATCGTTGGAACGACGACAACGGATGCAAGCGGCAACTATTCCATCTCGGCCCCGCCCGGCACATATTCTCTGATCTTCAAGAGCCCCAGTGGCGTGACCTTGGGCAAAACCAGCGGTGTCACCATGACCACGGGCGCGCCACCCCAGAACTTCAACTTGCCCATCGACCCATCTGGCATTGTCTATAACTCTGTCACCCGTGCGCCAGTTGCCGGTGCAACTTTGGTGATGACGGACAATGCGGGCACAGCACTGCCAACCGCTTGCTTGCTTGACCCCGCCCAACAGGGCCAAACGACAGTTGCCGATGGTGCCTACCGCTTCGACATTGTAGCAGGTGCCGATCCCGCTTGCCCCGTGGGCGTTACGACTTACAAACTCCAGATCACCAATCCAGCTGGCTATCAGGCGGGCTTCTCAACAACGATGCCGGCCCAACCCGGGGCAAAAAATGCGACAGCTTGTGCAACACCACCAGCTGCTTGCCAGATTTCACCCAGCGCAAACCCACCAGCGGCTGGATTGGGCACCTATTACACCGCCTTCACGCTCCAGCTGAACGATCCCAACATCACCAACAACCATATTCCGATTGACCCATCCGTTGTGACCACAGGGGCCTTCTCGAAAGTTGCCCTCAAGTCACAGGTTCACCGTGGTGAGGACGTGTCCTATTTGATCACTGCACAGAATGTTGTCGGCTCTCCGGTCAGGATTGTAGATCTGATCCCGCCCGGCTTTGCCTATGTCGCTAATTCTGCAACGATGAATGGTGCTGCCGTCACGCCAACTGCCAATCTCAATACCTTGACCTTCAGTGGTCTGGTGCCAGCAGTGGGGGTTGTGAAATTGCAGCTCACGTTGACAGCCACAGCCGCAGTGGCCACCGGAACAGCAATCAACAATGCCCAACTGATTGACCAGAACAATGGAACACTTCTGGCCAAGGCCCAAGCGCCAGTCGAGGTTGTGCCAGATGCCGTGTTTGACTGTGGCGATATCATCGGCACAGTCTTTGATGACAAGAACCGCAATGGCTATCAGGATGATGGTGAGCCGGGCTTGCCGGGTGTTCGTGTGGTCACAGTCAAAGGCCAACTCATCACCACGGATAAGTTCGGCCACTTCCACGTCGCCTGTGCGGACCTGCCAGACCCGACGATTGGCTCAAACTTCGTGATGAAGTTGGACACCAGAACGCTGCCCACGGGCTACCGCCTGACGACCGAAAATCCACGTGATGTGCGTTTGACGGCGGGCAAAGTGACCAAGCTCAACTTTGGTGCAGCGATCACCCGCGTGGTGAAACTTGATCTCAACGCGCTGGTCTTTGCTGGATCGACAACAAGCCTGCTGCCAAATTGGCAGGCACAGGTCCGCACACTTATCAAGACACTGGACACCGAACCTTCGACGCTCCGTCTCACCTATTATCTCAATGGTGAAAGCGATGTTCTCGCGTCGCAGCGTTTGAACGCCGTCCAAAATCTGATTACCCGAATGTGGAAGCAAGACGGAGATCGCTACAAGCTGCCCATTGAAACTCGTGTTGTCGGCGTTGAAGGAGTGCCTTCAAAATGATTATGAAATTTGCCAACCTCGCACTCCTCGGTTCAAGCCTTCTGACGATCTCTCTCGTCGGCGTTGAGAAAACATTTGCCAATGATCAGGCCTGCTTCAACCAACAAGATTGCGGCGCTAAAATTAATGGCAAGCGTTTGGATGATGCGACTGCTGAAAACGTTCCCCTCGGTGAAAATACCGAAACCACATTCGTTCCGCAAAGCCGCGCACCACTGTTTTCTATCAGTGTTGATGGCGAACATGTGGCAGGAACGAAAGTTCCAAAAGACATCCAGCGCAAGACCGATCTCGCACTGGAAGCAGTGGACATTCAAGTCAAATTCGATGGTTTGGATGTAAAACCTGTTCTCAATGTCTCGACCTTCCCGATCCGCCAGACCTATAAGGCGGGTGAAGCGATCAACTTCTTGGCTTCAACCAACTATCCCGCCTGGATCGCCCATGCCGAAGTTCTGATTTTCGAAGCAGGCGAAGAAGGTCGCTCAAAGCCGATTGCTGTTGTGCCTGTCACAAGACAAGGCGCTGGAAGCTGGGCGATGCCCGCGCATTCTCCGCCGGAACTCTCTTATGTGCTGCGCGTCACCGATGCTGAAAATCGCTTTGACGAAACCAGACCTTTACCTTTGACGCGCGCCGAAGCTGTCATTCAACCCCATCAAACCAATCGAGAAGCCGTCGCCCCCGGCTATGGCGATGATCGAACAGCCTTCCGCAACATTCCTGTCTATGGCGGTGCTGTCACTGTCTATGGCCGCAATGTGCCGCCGCATCACACAGTGTTTGCCTTGGGTGAAGTCATCCCCGTCGACAAAGACAATGCCTTTGTGGTCCAACGCATCCTGCCGCCGGGTGATCAGACGGTCAACGTTGCGGTGGGCAGCGACAAAAAGCATGGCAAGGGCTTCAAGTTCAGCCGCGCCATCAATATCCCCGAGAATGATTGGTTCTATGTCGGCCAAGCTGATGCAACGGTGGGCTACAACATTGGTTCAGACCAAGTGCAGCAGGTTCTGCCGGGTGAGTTTAATCAAGTCTACACTAAGGGCAGGTTGGCCTTCTATCTCAAAGGCAAAATGAAGGGGCAATATTTGTTGACCGCCGCTGCCGATACAGGCGAAGGCCGGATTGAAAACCTGTTCACAGGCTTTGATGCCAAAGACCCCAAACAGTTCCTCAGTCGCATTGATCCGAACGCTTACTATCCCGTCTATGGCGATGACTCGTCAACTGTCAACGATGCGCCCACACGTGGCAAATTTTTTGTACGCTTGGCCAAGGGCGACAGCCACGTGCAATGGGGCGTCTTCAAAACCGAGATCAAAGGCACCGAGTTGCTGCGCAACGAACGCGCACTTTATGGCGCAAGTGCTGTCTATAAATCTGACACTGCGACGCCCTTTGGCGAACGCCGCACACAAGCTTCGCTCTATGCAGCTCAACCCGGAACTTTGCCACAACATGACGTGATGCGCGGCACTGGTGGCTCGGCCTATTTCCTCACCCATCAGGATCTGACCATTGGATCCGAAACCGTCTCGATTGAAACACGCGATCGCACTACAGGCAATGTGATCAGCCGCATCACGCTCACCAATGCAAAGGATTATGACATCAATTATCTTCAGGGCATGATTTTGCTGAAGGCACCGTTAAGCTCAACATCTTCGAGCGGTGGCGTCATCAGCCAAGGCGCTTTGGGCAATTACGACAACTATCTCGTCTCGTCTTATGAATATACGCCAGCGACAGGGCAGGTAGATGGCTACAGCTTTGGCGGTCGCGCCCAGCAGTGGCTTGGTGATCATGTGCGCGTCGGCCTCACGGGCGAAAGCGAAAAAACTGGCGCTGCCGACCAGCAGCTCTATGGGGCCGATGTTCAATTCCGCAAATCTGAACGGACTTATCTGGAAGCTGAAGTGGCGCAGTCACACGGCCCGGGCTTTGGCGTCTCATCTTCCACTGACGGCGGCTTAACGATTTCAAATACACCAACAGCAGGCTCAGCCAATTTGACAGCCAATGCGTTGCGCCTACATGGCCACATCGGTGTGGATGAATTGACGAGCGATATTGTAAAAGGCGATGTTGACGGTTTCTACGATCACACTGAAGCAGGCTTCTCGTCGCTTGGAAAACAAGTGGCTGCGACGGAAACCAATATGGGCGCCAGTGGCAAGGTGAACTATGGCGAGCGCAGCAATGCGGAAATCTCTTTCACCCATCACGAGTCTGACGACGGTCGCAGTGATCTGTCATTGAACGCTCAAACCGCGATTGGGTTGGGCAAGAATTGGACCATCACACCGGGCGTGAGCCATACTTACAAACAACAGACAAGCGGGATCGACACCGGGTCGAGAACCGACTTGGGCGCACGCGTTAAATATGCTTTCGATGAAAATAGCTTTGGCTATCTTTTCGGGCAAACTTCTGTTGAACGTACTGGAACCCGCACGCAAAATGACCGCGTAGGAGTTGGGGCAGGAACCCTTCTCACCGAAAAACTCGGCCTGACAACCGAAGCTTCCATAGGCAGCACCGGTTTTGGCGGCGCCGCGAAACTGGACTATAAACCCACAGTTGATGATCATTATTATTTTGGCTATGCGCTTGATCCCGATCGTTCCTTCTCCGGCATCTATCCTTATGCGCTTTCAGGCCAGGACATGGGCACATTTGTGGCTGGCGCAAACCACGCCTACAGCAAGCGACTTTCGGTTTTTGCCGAAGACAACACCGATCTTTTTGGCCAACGTCGTTCACTCACGCAAACCTATGGCGTGAAATACACGCCCGATGATTTATGGACCTATGGCTTGGGCTTTGAAATTGGTCACATCTGGGACGATACGATCAACAACACGACGCTGCTGAAAAACAGCGACTTTGATCGCAAGGCTGTTTCGGGAACGATGGCCTATCATGATGCAGACTATATGTCGGCCCATACAAAGCTTGAAGCGCGTTTTGAAAATTCCGATGATCACACCCGCGATATGAATTCTTATCTGCTCCAGACCGGGGCCAGTATGAAAACATCAGACAACTGGCGAATTTCCGCAAATCTTGATGCAGTGATTGCGGATGCAAGCGACACAACGCGCAGTGGCCGATATATCCAAGGATGGATTGGCTCTGCCTATCGCCCGATCAATAACGACCGTTTCAATGCGCTGTTCAAATATACCTATGTTTATGATCTGCCGGGAGCCGATCAGGTGAGTGTGGGCGGTACTTTAAATGGCCCATCACAGATCAGTCACATCCTCTCGGCGGATGTGAGCTATGATCTCACCAAGATTATCACCATCGGTGGCAAATATGGTTTCCGCATTGGTCAAACCTTAGATCGTGCACCCGGTTCGTCTTGGGATTACAGCTCGGCGCACCTCGCCATCGCGCGGGTGGACGTTCACGTGGTCAAGAATTGGGATGCACTTGCTGAGGCCCGCGTTTTATTCACGCCGGGTTCAAGCACGGTCCAAACCGGCGTTCTTGCAGCAATCTACCGCCAATTTGGCGACAACTTCAAAATCGGCGTGGGCTATAACTTCGGACACTTCTCAGATGATCTGAGCAAGATCAACGTCGACGAACAAGGCGTGTTCATCAACGCCATCGGAAAGTTCTAAAACAGTTCAAGTCTGTCTTCGGATTGGCAGAATTGAATTCGCTTTGGGCAAGCCAAGGCGTCATCGTTATTTCCAATGGGATATAACGAATGATTTGTAACGCACATTTTGGCATCTTGCACCTCTCAGCCCTTGACGGACTTGCAATCTGGAGTGATCATCCTTTTTTTAGAGAGCGGAGACTCTCCGTTGCCACTAAGGGAGGATAGAAATGCCAGCAATTAAAATGAAGCTGAACGGGAAAGCCGTCAGCGGTGAAGTTGAAGGCCGCACGCTGCTTGTTGAGTTCATCCGTGAACACAGGGGCCTGACAGGAACGCACGTAGGCTGTGATACCAGCCAGTGTGGCGCTTGCGTGGTGCATGTGAATGGCAAAGCCGTGAAAAGCTGCACGACGCTGGCGGCATCTTGCGATGGTGCGGATATTACAACCGTTGAAGGCTTGGCCAAAGGCACTGATCTTCATCCGATGCAGGCGGCCTTTAAGGAACACCACGGGCTGCAATGCGGCTATTGCACACCGGGCATGATCATGGCGGCGATTGATATTGTCAAACGCAATGGCAAGAACCTCTCGGAAGATGTCATCCGCCGTGAGCTTTCAGGGAACATCTGCCGCTGCACCGGCTATCATAATATCGTCAAGGCCGTGCAGGCCGGCGCAGCGAATATGTAGGGAGGCCAGAATGAGCACTTCAGCAACAGGCATTGGCGCATCTGTCCGCCGCAAAGAAGATGATCGCTTCATCCAAGGCAAGGGTCGCTACACAGACGACGTAACCTTTCCCGGTCAGGCGCACGCTTACTTTCTGCGGTCACCGCATGCCCACGCGAAAATTAAATCTATCAACACCGCCAAGGCTGCAAAGATGCCGGGCGTTTTGGCCATTCTCACTGGCGATGATGTTGCCAAGGATAAGATCGGTAACTTGGCTTGCGCTTGGACAATTAATTTCCGAGACGGCAGACCAATGCGCGGTGGTGTTCATCCCATTCTTGCACAGGGTAAAGTGCGTTATGTCGGTGACCAGTTTGCCGTGGTGATTGCTGAAACAAAAAATCAGGCCAAACTTGCCGCCGCCGCCGTTAAGGTGGACTTTGAAATTTTGCCCCACGTGGTGAATACAGCCAAGGCCATCAAATCCGGCGTCACGATCCATGATGTGGCCCCAGACAATCACGTGTTCGATTGGGCTCTGGGCAATGAAGCCGAAACCAACGATGCCATTAAGAACGCACACCACATCACCAAGATGGAGATTATCAACACGCGGGTTGTGCCCAATGCCATGGAAGTGCGCTGCGCCAATGCCATGTACGACGCCGCGTCAGATCATTTTACAGTTTACTGCAACAGCCAGAATCCGCATGTGCTGCGCTTGGTGCTCTCCGCATTCCATGGCTTAGCACCGGAAAACAAAATCCGCGTCATCTCGCCAGATATGGGTGGCGGCTTTGGTTCAAAGATTCCAATTTATGGCGAAGAAGTGGTATGCACTTGGGCAGCACGCAAAGTGGGCCGCCCGGTGAAATGGACGTCAGAGCGCACTGAAGCTTTCCAGTCTGATGCCCATGGCCGCGATCATGTGACCACCGCCGAACTGGCAACCGACGGGAGTGGCATGATTACGGGCTTGCGGGTCAGAACCACTGCCGCCATGGGCGGTTATCTCTCAAGCTTTGGCCCGCTAATCCCGACTGTGCTTTATGCGCCTCTTCTGTCCGGCCAATATGCAATCCCCAACATCTTTTTGCATGTCGACGGGGTTTATACCAATACGACGCCAACGGATGCTTATCGTGGCGCGGGTCGCCCCGAGGCGTCTTACTTGATTGAGCGTATCGTTGAAACTGCGGCGCGTGAATTGAAAATGGACCCGGCGGAATTCCGCCGCAAGAACATGGTCAAGTCTTTCCCGCATCAAACGCCAGTGTTTGTGGCTTATGACAACGGGGATTATGTCGCCTCGTTGGATAAAGCCCTGGCGATGCATGACTACAAAGGTTTTGCGGCGCGCAAAGCCGAAAGCGCCAAGCATGGCAAACTGCGCGGTGTGGGTTTCTCGGCCTATATTGAAGCTTGCGGTCTGGCACCTTCCAATATTGTGGGGCAGTTGGGCTCTGCAGTCGGTTTCTGGGAGTCAGCTGAAATCCGCGTCAACCCAGCAGGCACAGTTGAAGTCCTCACCGGATCACATAGCCACGGCCAAGGCCATGAGACCTCATTTGCACAAGTGGTTTCAGAGCGACTGGGGGTGGATTTCAAAAACGTCTCGGTTGTCCATGGCGATACCGACAAGGTGCAGTTCGGCATGGGCACCTATGGTTCGCGCTCTGCGGCAGTGGGGATCACCGCAATCGTTAAGGCGCTGGACAAGATAGAAGCCAAGGGCAAGCGCATTGCCGCTGCATTAATGGAAGCATCAGTCGATGACGTTGTCTTCAACGAGGGCAACTTCACTGTCAAAGGCACTGATAAGAAAAAAACCTTTGGTGAGATTGCCTTTGCGGCCTATGTGCCCCACCATTTCAATCCACAGGAGATCGAGCCCGGTTTGAAGGAAACTGCATTCTTCGACCCCACCAATTTCGTTTTCCCGGCAGGTGTTCATATCTGCGAGGTTGAAGTTGATGCTGAAACGGGCCACACCGACATCGTTGGCTATACTGCTGTTGATGATTTTGGCACATTGATCAATCCGATGATCGTCGAAGGCCAGGTTCACGGTGGTGTTGCCCAAGGCATCGGCCAGGCACTGACAGAAGGCTGTGTCTATGATGATGACTCGGGCCAATTGCTCACGGGGTCTTACATGGATTATGCCATGCCGCGCGCCCGCGTTATGCCAGATATTGCCAACTTCAAACTGGGGTTCACCAACACACCGGCACTCAGCAATCCGTTGGGATTGAAGGGTTGCGGTGAAGCAGGGGCAATTGCCGCAACACCCGCCGTCATCAATGCCATCACCAATGCCATCGGCGTTCGTGACCTTGCCATGCCAGCCACGCCGTTGACGGTGTGGACGGCGATGCAAGGCATGAAAAAAGCCGCAGAATAAGGGAGGGACGAAATGGAAAACTTTAATTATCACCGCCCGGCAACAGTTGCAGCTGCGGCCGCAATGATGAAGAAATCGAAGGACGGAAAATATCTCGGGGGCGGGCATACGTTGCTGCCAACGATGAAACAGGGCTTGGCTGCCCCCAAGGATGTGATTGATCTTTCAGCGATCAAGAACTTCGGCGGCATCAAGGTCTCGAAGACCGCCGTCTCGATCAAGGCAGGCACAACCCACCAAGAGGTTGCCACGTCTGCTGGCATCAAGAAGGCCATTCCAGCTTTGGCGCAGATGGCTGGCAAAATCGGCGGCGTTCACGTGCGCCACAAGGGCACAATTGGCGGCTCCATCGCCAACAATGACCCGGCGGCTGATTACCCATCAGCCTGCCTCGGCCTCGGCGCCACGATCGAAACCAACAAGCGCAAAATCGATGCTGATAAATTCTTCACCGGAATGTTTGAAACGGCCCTGAAGAAGGATGAGATCATCACCGCCATCCACTTCCCAATCCCGAAAAAGGCTTCGCATCAGAAGTTCCCCAATCCGGCCTCGCGCTATGCCATGGTGGGCGTGTTCATCAGCCAAAATGCCAAGGGCGACGCCCGTGTGGGTGTGACCGGAGCTGCCCCTTGCGTCTTCCGCGCTTCAGTTTTGGAAGCGGCCCTGTCGAAAGACTTTTCGGCCAAGGCGATTTCTGGCGTGAAGGCTTCGTCAAAGGGCCTCCTCTCGGACATGCATGCCACAGCCGAATACCGTGCCCATCTGATTGGGGTGTTAACCGCACGCGCCGTCGCAGCGGCATAATTCGCCACACACACAAGTGATCCCCGCACATGGTGCGGGGATAACCGATGCAAAGTTCCCGTCTGCAAGCCACCTCTCTGGCAAAGATCAACTGCCGATATGCCCAGCGCAAACCTTCAGCCCTTGACCGCGCCCGCCGTCATTCCTGCAACGATTTGTTTATTAAAGAATATGAAAACCAGAAACGGTGGAATCGTTATGAGCAAGATGTTCATGAACAGCAGGTTGAACTGTGTCAGAAACTGGCTTTGGAAATTGTAGAGCGTGAGCTGCACCGTAACATTCTGCTTGCCCGGTAGATAATAGAGCGGGTTGGTGAAATCGTTGAAGATGCCGATGGATTGCACAACGATGTTGGTGATTGTGACGGGCCTCAAGAGCGGTAAAATAATTTTGAAAAATATCTGCCAAGGTTTGGCACCATCGACAATGGCTGCTTCATCCAGCTCACGCGGGATTGACGCAATGAACGAGCGATAGAGCAAAACCGAGAATGACAGGCCATAGGCCGTTTGAATCAAGATCATGCCGTAAAGTGATTTGAATAGTCCAAGCAGATGCAGAACCCATATTGTGGGAACGATGGCGGGCGGAATCATGAAGCCTGCGAGCACGAAGAAATAGATCACGCTGTTCCAACCAGAAGGGCGGCGCTGCACAACATAGCCGACCATGGCACCAAATATGACCAGCAAAGTCACAGCACCAATCGTAATGATCGTCGAGTTGAAATAGGCGGTGAGCAAAACATAATCGCGCGCCTGAATGACGTCGACGAAATTTTGCAACAGGTGCCATTCGCTAGGCCAAGAAAAGCTGAGCGTTGACGCCTCAGGGGCTGACTTGGCCGCCATTTGTGCCACGAAGAGAAATGGCAAAATGAAAATGAAAAACGCTGCGATCAGCCCGACGATGCCTGAAACATAGTGGTGGCGCTTCATAGCTCGATCTCGCGCTTGTTGAACCAATAGGTCAAAGGCAGAATGATGATAAGAATGAGTAGAAACAACATCACATTGCCTGCTGTCGCCAATCCATAGAACCCAGCTTGATACTGTTTATAGATAACGCTGGCGAGAACATCTGAAGAAAAGCCGGGCCCGCCGCGTGTCATGGACCAGATCAAATCAAATGAACGCATTCCGTAGATGAGCGAGAGCGTGATGACCGTCACTGTTGCTGGGCGCACCAGAGGCACAGTAATTTTCCAAAAACATTGCCATGGCGTGGCCCCATCAACGCGGGCGGCTTCATAATAGGTGGGGCTGATCGCGGCGAGGCCCGCGATATATATGAGCGTTGCAAGGCCAACACCTTTCCACACATCAACTGCAGCCACTGAGAAAATGGCCAACGTCGGATCAACCAACCAGCCCGGCCCATCAATGCCGATTGCAGCCAGCGCCACGTTGAACAACCCCTTGGTGGGGTGCATCAGTGATGAAAATGTAATTCCAACCCCCACCGTTGAAACCAGTGTTGGAAAAAACATCACATTTCGCAAGAAGCCTTGGCCAAAAATTCCACTGGTTAAAAACACTGCGAGCATAAGGCCCAAGATGCTTTTGAGGCCCGCTGTAATCAGCGCATATACCAGTGTGTGCAGCAGACCGTTGACCAAACCGGGCTCTGAGAAGAACTGGCTGAAATTATCAAGGCCGATGAAATCAGCGGTGTAAAGATCCCAGCGCGTGAAGCAGAAATAAAACGATGCAGCAGTCGGGATGAGAAACAACACGATGTAAACCACAGCCGCTGGTGCGATAAACCAATAAGGATATGCTGAGGGCTGTTTCATGTTTGAACTATAACCCACAATCGTCATTCCCGAGGAGCCGGGGATCCAGCTTTAAACGCGCACATTTGCATCTTAGCTGGTTTCTCGCCTTCGCGGAAATGACGAATAGAATTTGGTGATGGCAAACGAAGACCTCCATTCTCCTTGTAAAATGGAGGCCACGCATTTCTTACCAGTTCGGCAAACCAAGCTGCTTGGCTTGCTTGGCAACGTCTTTATCATAGAGTGCTGCAGCATCAGCGGCTGGGCGAATGCCAGAGCCTACTTCAACGGTAATCTGCTCCAAAGCCGGGCCTTTGACAGGTGACAAGAACTCAAGCGCCGGGGCCGTGTGACCGCCATCTTGGAAATAGGGCAACATGTCGGCCACCGATGCGGGCACATCCTGCGGCAAGGTGCAGCCCTTGATTAAATAGGGGCCTGTTGCACCATTAGCAGCAATCATCGCTTTGCAGCCATCAGTTGATGCAATGAAGTTGACAAAATCTTTTGCGGCATCAAGATTTTTCGTTGACGTCGGAATATAAATGCCTGCGGGCATCCATACGGTGAGCCCATTCTTGGCAGCATCATCACCGGGTTGAGCAAAGAAGCCAATATCGTTCAAATTGGCAGGCTCGTTCTGCTTCACGTCGCCAATGCCGAAGGTGAGCATGGGATAATGCGCGGCACCACCTGTTGCCACCATTTTCATGCCTTCGCTGAAAGTGGCAGCACCAAAATCTTTGTTGAGATAACCAGCTTTGAACACTTCCGCGAGATGTTCAAAACCTTTTGCTGCGGCAGGTGTGTTAGCATATTTGGCTTTGTTGCCCGTATAGTCAGCCGCGAAAGTTGGGTTGGCAGTTTGTACATTATAGTAGTCTGCCAGAACAAAGAGCTGGCTGGACCATGTGTCTTTATAAGTTTGCGCCACAGCCACTTTGCCAGCGGCTTTGATTTTTTCGCAATTGGCGATGAATTCAGCCCAAGTCTTTGGAATTTTCAAACCCAAGTCAGCATAGATTTTCTTGTTGTAATAAATGCCGCCGCCCATGGCCGCGCCGAACGGCACGCCGCGCACTTTGCCATCAGTGCTGGTCACAACTGATTTGAAGCTATCGAGAACGCCAGCTTGTGATGTCAGGTCGCCCAAGTCAGCCAGGTTCTTGTCAGGCTTCAAAGCTTGAAACAGCGAACCAGAATTATATTCGAACACATCGGCCATTTCGCCAGTGGCAAGGCGGGTCTTGATGATGTTGTCGCCTTCGGCCCCGCCAGCGCGGGTTTCGACATCGAATGTCACATCGGGATGCGCGGCTGTATAGGCTTTGGTTAGAGCATCAAAAGCTTTAATCGTATCTGCATTGTTGTCAGTCAGCACAGTGAGTTTCGTTGCCGCAAATGAAGTGCCAGCAAGCGCCAATGCAGCGGCTCCTGTCATCAGCAATCGAGTGAGTAGCTTTGTCATCGTTTCTTCCTCCCTTTGGATTTTGTTTCTTGTTTCACGTCAAAAATTATTTCATGCCGCCCTGACTGGAGACGCAAGCCCGCTGAGGTCAGCTTGGTCTTGCGCCCGTCTACATGGGTGACGTGAAATTTCGTCTGCGGCTTCAAAAGCCCCACACTGCCGTCTGGCAGTTCAAGTTTGTAAACAGCGCGATTGTTCTTCAGTGTCCAGTCAACTTGGATGCGGCCATGGCGACATTGATGCCAGGCCGAGACGGGCGAAAGCTGGGCCAAGAACTGTGGCGCAATTTCCACCACATCAAAACCGGGCTTGGTGGCCGAAGGTGCCAGGCCTGCGATGTTCTCAAACAACCACTGACACACAGCGCCATAGGCATAATGATTGTAGCTGTTCATATCGGGATCATAAATCGTGCCATCGGGTGCCAACGCGTCCCAGCGTTCCCAAATTGTCGTGGCACCGCGCTCAACTTGATAAAGCCAGCCCGGCACTTTGCGATTGAGGAAAAGCTTTTCGGCCAAATCATCAAAGCCGAGTTTGGTCAAAGCGGGGAGCAAAGCGGGCGTTCCAATAAAACCCGTGCCGATTAAACCATCCGCATCTTCGATCACTTTGCGGAAATAGACTTTGGCCGCCGCAGAATATTTTGCGGGCACGAGATCATAGAGAAAAGCCAGCGCATAAGACGTTTGATCATTATGCGCGAGCCGGCCCGTGGCGCTGAAATATTCCTTATCAAATGCGCGCTTGATTTCGCCATGGCGTTTGGTGAGGCGTGTTGCTTCTTTTTTGTTGCCAATAATCTTGGCAATGCGTGCGGCGAGGCCTGTGGAAATCGCATGATAAAGCGTTGCGGCACAATCATCAGCGATGGTCGGGCGTGGCTTGCGGTTATCGCCGACGGGCTGTATCCAATCACCAAAGGTAAAGCCCTTACTGCCCCATATGGCAGGCGGCTTAATGATCGGGCCGCCAGAAATATTCCACAAATAATCCAGCCATTTGAGCATGGCGGGGAAACATTCTTCCAGAACACTTTTGTCGCCATAGTGCAGATAAAGCTGCCACGGAATGACGGTGATGGCATCGCCCCAACCTGTAGATCCCGCCCAATCGCCGCGCCCACCAATGGGGTGAAGCCGCGTGGGGTCAGGCGAGAAGTGCGGCACTGCGCCATCTTTGCGCTGATCGACCATCACATCGCGTAGATATTTCTTGAAGAAACTCTCCGCATCGGCCAGCCAGCAAGCCGTGCCTGCGAACACTTGCGCATCCCCCGTCCAACCCAAACGCTCATCACGCTGTGGACAATCTGTGGGCACTTCAATGAAGTTAGAACGCTGCGACCAAACGGTGTTCATCACCAGGCGGTTGACTTCGGGAACACCGCACGTGAATCCGCCAGCCATGTCCGGCAAAGAAGAGATCGGAACGGAATGGATGGTGATGATCTTGGCCTTGCCGGTGATTGTCACGCGCGCATAGCGAAAACCCATGAATGAGAAAGTGGGTGCGTAAGTTTCATGCCCGCCGCCTTTGAGTGTGTAAACTACCTGCGCACGGGCGCTGCGATAGTTACGATTGTCGAATTGCTTTTGCGGTCCCAAAATTTCGGAATGTTCGACGGTGACTGTGGCACCGCGTTCGCCTTCCACAGTAAAGCGCACATAGCCACCCGCGTTCTGGCCAAAGTCATAAACCAGGCGGCCATCAGTTTCGGCCCAGGTTTCTTTGGCAGCAATAAATGGCAGTTCACGCACCGGATGGGTTTCATGCGGCACCAATAACTTGGTCTTAAAAACCAAAGCCTCAATGCCGCCGATCTCCTTGGAGTCTTCGTCACGTGCGTCATAATCTTCGCCATAGTAGATACCAGACTTGGTAATGGGCAACACGCCGCTGGCCCATGTTTCATCTGTGCCGAGCAATAAAACTTTGCCTGTTTCAATCTGTGCAATGGTGCCCACGCGGTCGCCCCAGCAATTATAAATCGGGCTCTGCGCCCACATCATTTGCGAACGCCACCAGCCATCCCCAAGCCAGATGACAATTCTGTTGTCACCCACCTTCAGATGCTTGGCAATGTCATAGCTCTGATAGGCAATTCGGTTGTCATAACAGGTCCAGCCCGGCGTCAGCAGATCTTGGCCGACGCGTTCGCCGTTGATGAAACAGCGATAAAGCCCTTGCGCGGAAATGTGAAGCTGTGTGTCCGGCGCAACATGAGCCAGTGAAAAAACTTTTGACACGAAAGTCGCGGGCGTGCCCTGGCCACGATCAGCCACTGGCGCAATCATCTGCGCCTGCCACTTTACTTTGCGGGCTAAAACCAAACGAACCTCCCAGATGCCGCTTATTGATCGCGGACTATCTTTGTGTATATCGTTCTACAAGAAAACACTACTTTCGTTTCTTGCGCAAGTAGAATTTAAAGACCTGTGCTAAGTGAGTTGGATGAGCAAACAAATAAGGCCAATCGCCCGCCTCACGATTAAGACGGTGGCAGCCGATGCGGGTGTTTCTGTAGCCGCAGTCTCGAAGGTCATGCGCAATGCCTATGGCGTTTCAGATGCTTTGCGAAAAAAGGTTTTGGAATCGATTGAGCGCTTGGGTTATCGGCCCAGTGTGGCAGCGCGCGGCATGCGCGGGCAGACTTTTACAATCGGCATGTTACTCGTGGAAATCGCCAACCCGTTTTTGCCACAAGTGATCGATGGCGTGAATGAAATTTTAGCTGACGCGAATTATCAAACTTTGCTCGGCGTCGGCCAATCCAACTCGCGGCTTGAATCTAGTCTTCTGGAATCAATGATGGCCCAAAAAATGGATGGCCTCATTTTGGTTGCACCGCAGCTGCACGGCGGCCAGCTGGCCAAATTTGCGCGGCAGGTTCCCATGGTGGTCATCGGCCACCACGAACCCACGGCCACAACATTTGATACCGTGAATAGTGACGACCAAGAAGGTGCCGCAATCGCCGTGCGTGCGTTGTTAGATCGCGGCATAACCGATATCGCCATGTTGGGGGTTGAACTGGACGACCCGATGGGCACCAACGTGGAAACGCAGCGCGAAATTGGGTTCAGGAATGCCATGAAAAAAGCTGGCCTTGGCAACAAAGCTAAAACGATGCACTTGCCCTGGGAAGCCAAGCTTCGACCAGCTGCAATCCAAAAATATTTGCAGCAACGGGGCAGGCCCGGCGCTCTGTTTTGCTGGTCAGACCTTGACGCTGTGCATGTGATTGATACAGCCAACCGCATGAAGCTGCGCATTCCAGAGGACCTCGCTGTGATTGGCTATGACAATTCCAGTGTGGCTGAACTTGCTGCCGTCAACCTTTCGAGCATTGACCAATCCGGCAAACGCCTCGGCACCTTGGCAGGAGAGCGATTGCTGAGCCGCATCGCGGGACGTTCTGTGGCCAGCCATGTTCTGGTTGAGCCGTTTCTAGCAATCAGAGGTAGCCACTGAGGAAGAAGTGATCAGACCTCGGATTTGCCCACTCGCAAACCTAACCTCGGCAGAGTTTGACAATACAGCATTTGCCCTGCAGGCCATTAAGATCGATCTCGATCTTTTCTTCATCTGAATACGGCTTCCGTGTGGCCAGCCTGATGTCTTTCACAACCGATTCGGTTGAGCCAATTATGTTGTAGGTTTCTATCGTATCTTCGTTCTCGATGCGATTCCGAAGAGCCAGAAATCCTCCATTGTTCAAATCATACATTTTGTCCAATTGGTGCTGACGTGGGATTGGATTTAGGCCCCTTGGTCAGGGACAATTCTAAAAACCTGCCCACTGCCTAGATCACGGTAAAAATCGACTCTGGAGCCATCCCAATGATAGTCGAGGTGGCGGACTTGAACGGCGTTTGTTGCAAGATCAGGATAAAACAATCCAACGCATTCGCCACCTTTATTGCGCGCGCTTGGATAGACGAGACCATCCGATCCTGCGGCTCGCAATTGCGCAGCGAGCACCTGACTGATTGAGTGGCTATCCGGATCAAGCGCCTGCACATGATCGGCATCAGACTCACGCAGATCATGCAGCCGCGCCTCGATGTCCATTCGAATTTCCCTGAACTGCGACGTCCAGCCGGGGGCTTCGCGCGTCCGCGCCATGAAGCGCTCGTGATGATAAATGGTTTCCAGCAACGCGACTTCAAAAACATTTCCCGCATAGAAAACGCCAAAGCTGCCATCACTGAATCTGCTTTTGCGATCTGGGCTCACATGACAAAAAGGCGCCATAAGATAACTCGCACCTTGGCCACCAACGCGGCGACTTACAGGAACAAGTTCTAGGTTGCCGATATTCTCCATGAGCCGCGGGTTGGTCTTTTGCTCCGCCGATATGAGTAACGGCCAATCTGCTGGATCGGCAATATCTTCAAACAGATCAATTGGCGGATAGATGCTGCGAATGATCCGCACTGCACCTTCCCATTTGATCGTTGAAAGAGGCAGGGAAGCCGGGTCGATCACCAGCCACCGCGCTCCGCGTCAAGATAGCGCCGTACACGCATCAAATCAGTAAGCTCACCGCCCAGCATAAGATCTAAAGCCGAAGCGCCACGAAACGCGTCATTAGAAGCCTTGATCCAGCGATAGCAGCGATCAGGCTCACGGAACATGTAACGCAGTGCCTTGTGAATACCCATGAGGTTTGAAAGCCTTGCTTTTCCATCCCTGTCAATGCGGCCTTGTTCTCCTGCCTTCCAGCGGCGATACGACCGAACAGGCACGTCTAACAGAGTCGCGGCCTGGTCATCGGTAATGTCCCATTTGGCAAACATCGCAACCACCGCACGGAACATCGCCGCCGCCTCGGCGTCGGTGATTGGTCTGGGCTGGAACTCAAGTGGAGCAGTATCAACTTGCAATAGGGCTGTCATATATGAACTCCTCAATATGGCAGCATATATACCAAAATCTGCCAAATGGCAACATTTTTATATCTGTAACGCTAGTCAATGAAGTGCGCCAATAGCTGCGTCGGCCCGCTCCACACTCTGATGACAAAGCAAAAGAGTACCGATGCCGAAAGGGTCACGTCAAAACAAGAAAATCAAACATTTGGTCTGCATAACCTCGTTAATAATGGCCTTGGAGTTCATTGGGAGAATTCGCCAGCTGTCCATCGTGTCTACGATTCAGTCCATTCAATTCAAGAGGAGCGAACAAATGACAAAAATGATAACTGCAGTTGCGCTGTTTCGGATCGGCCTATTTCACGGCCCCCGCCGTAAGGCCTTTGACAATGAAACGCTCCAAGAAAATGCCAATGACGATCAGGGGCAAAATCGCAGCTGATGACACTGCAGCCATGCTCCACCAACTGATGCCCTGAGATCCCGTCTGGCTGGCGACCATCACGGGCAGAGTTTTTGCATGGGTACTGGTGAGCAAGGCCGCAAAGAAATATTCGTTCCAGCACAGGATCACAGCAAGGATGAAAGCCGCCACCATGCCGGGCAGGGCGATCGGCAAAATGATTTTCAGAAATGCGCCCCATGACGAACACCCATCAACCAAAGCTGCCTGTTCCAGCTCATTGGGAATATTGTCGAACTGATCACGCATGATCCAGATAACGATGGGCAGAACCATCAAAGCGTATATCAAAATGAGACCGAACATGGAGTCAAGCAATGCCAGTTCCTTGTAGAGAACCAGAAACGGCATAGCCAAAACCACGGGCGGCAGGATGAGCTGTGACAGGAAGAAAAAGGAGATGTCCTTATTGCGCCAGATCATCCATTTGTATTGGAAGCGGCTGAGACCATAAGCCGCCATGGAACCAACAACCAGAGCCAGTCCGGCTCCGCCCAACGACGCCTGAATGGAATTCCAGAAGCGCTTGATGAATTCTTCACGAGGTGTTGAATCTGTGAAGAGCGTGTCTGGCGAAAGGCCGATAGCGCGCAGACCGAGCCAATTAGGAGTAAACTGCAACCACGGAATGATCTGGCCTGTTTGCACATCCTTGGCCACTTTGAAAGTGGTCGAGAAGGTCCAGAAGATGGGAAACAGGGCGATCACTGTCCACAGCGCGAGGGCAGCGTAGATCAGGACTTTTTTTACATTCGAAGACATCAGGCACCTTGCCTTTGCATGATCCTGTTGGATAGTTTCAGCAGCAGACTGACGAAGATGATGATCAGCACCAAATAGACTTCGGCCACCATGGTGCCATAGCCGACGTTGGAGCGATCTTTGTATTCACGGAAAATAAAGCTGGAAACAGTGTCTGTCGCTCCACCGGGCCCACCTGACGTGGTGTTGATCACAATGTCGGCCAGTTTCAATTGGAAGATGATGCGCAAGATCACTGTGGTCATGCTGACTTGCAGCATCAATGGATAAGTCACATGCCAAAAGCCCTGCCAGCCACTGGCGCCATCAACCTTGGCTGCTTCTTGTACTTCTTTGCTCATCGCCTGCAAGCCCGCTAGCAAGAGTATCATCATAAATGGAATCCACACCCAGGCATCCATGGCGGCTAGTGTGGATTTAGCCAACCAAGGCGTGGTGAGTAGAGAAGGGTTTTCCCAGCCGAGGCTGCGCAGTAAATTGGTGACGGGGCCGAAGCGGAATTCCAACATGGACTTGCCGATCATCCAGCTCACAGCAACTGGCGACAGCATAAAAGGCAAGAGGAAAGCCACGCGAAAGAATTTTTGCCCGCGAATCTCAGAATTGAGCAACAGCGCTAACCCAAAGGCTATGGCATATTGCACGATCACAGTCGCCACATAGAAAATCATGTTGCTGAGCGCATTCCAAAAACGCTCATCAGCAAGCAATTGATAGAAATTAGCCAAGCCGTTGAAATGCTGGCCCGTTGCTGATGAAAGGTTCCAGTCGCTGAAGGCGATGTAGAGGCCAAAGAAGGTCGGGAAAATGACCATCGCAACAGTGAGCAGAATGGCAGGCAACACAAACAGCGCGCGCCATCCCTGTTCGTCTAAGCGCAGAATATTACCCCAGCACAAAAACACGCCCCAAACACCAAATCCTAGGAAGGCGGGAAGCCAGCTGGAAAAGCCAAATTCAATCACCCCCGTGGCAGTCAATGTTTGCAGCAACACCAAAAGCGCATAGCCCAACGTTGCGAGGCGCACCATCCATGTGCCCATAGCTTTGCGCTGGTCGGAAACCTGACCTGAAACGGCCTCTTGGTCTGAAAGATTGTCGTTGCTCATGGTGCAAAACAAAAGCCTCCCCGCCCAGATTGAGCGGGGAGGAAGCTATGTTACGCGCCCAACGAAGCTTTGTAGAGCTTGATTTGGCTGTCGCGGCCGAGCTGATCCGTCAGCTTTTCCCAGGCAGCTGCAATTTGGTCCGCACCTTCCTGCGCTTTCAATTTGCCAGAATAGATCTGCGCAAGAATATCTTCGGCGGCACTGTAGTATTGGAAGATGCCGGGGATACGGGGCTCGATTGCTCCGTTTGGGTGGTTATAGGAACCAAACTGCGAGTCGAGATAGCTGGTGATGAAAGCCTTGTCATAGCCTGCGCCCACCCATTCATCGACATTGTGCTGACTGTTGCGATAGCACTGGAAGCCTGAAGGATAGGCGGCTGTCCAGATAGAAAGGTCCTTGTCTCCCAAAAGGGCCGCAAGTGACCATGCAGCCTTTTGCTTTTTCGCATCGGAGTCTACGCGGGCCATCACATAGATGCCCCAGCCGAGATACGCGAGGTTAGGCGAGAAATTCGGGCCGGATGCCAGTTTGTCCCATTTGCCTGTCTTGGTGTTATAGACATCATCTGAGCCCGGCAGAATGCTAAAAGCCGTCTTGCCCTGAATGGTGGATGAGTCATTGGTGTAAACATTGGTGCCAATGTCACCCCACCATGCGAGCATTGATCCGGTGCCAGCGAGGAATTGCTGGAAGCCAGTGGTGCCCGGATCGGCATTGAGTTGATCTGCAGGTTCGGAAGGCAGGCAGTCCAACACATCCTGAATGGCACGGACCCACGCTGGATTGTTGACACGAGGTTTCATTGTGTCTGTGTCAAATAGCCAAGCTTTGTCATCGGGGTGCTTGGCATAGGCGGTGGCACGTGAACCGAGGAAGTAGAAGGCAAAACCGCCCCAACCTTTGGTAGGATCAAGATAGCCATAAACATCTTTGCCATCCACCTTCTTGCCTTTGAGGAACTTGGTAACCGCATTCACCTGTTGCCAAGTTGTAGGCACCGCCCATGGTGTTTTGTTGCCAGCCTTGGCCCATTCATCAGCGAGGCCCTTGTCAGCAAATACGTCCGAACGATAATTGAAATTATGGCAGTCTCCATCAATGGTCACGCGGTATTGCTTGCCATCCCATGTACCCACGGGTGGTTTCAGATAATTTACATAGTCTTCGAAATCGATCTGCTTCTTCACCCAATCAGGCATCACTGAAGCGAGTCCCTTGCCGCACACATCGCCTTCAAAGGGTGCGCCCATTTCAATGACGTCGAAGTCGACGGTCTTGGTGGCGATTGATTGTTGCAGGCGGGCGTTATAGTCGGCTTGCGCAAGATCAATCCAGTTGATCTTGCAGCCGGTGTAATCGACCCAAGCCTTGGACAAGCCGCGGAACAAAACGTTGTGAACGTTTTGATTGTTGAGGCCCATGAATGACAATTCAACGCCAGCAAATTCGCCTTGCTTTACGTTTTGCTTCGTTGGGCCAAGGCACAATTCGCCAACTTTTTGCCAATCAGCATCTGTCGGTTGGCCTTTGCCAGCACCGGGAATTTTCAAAATCGCGGCGCGAATGCCGTCGTCCGCAAGCGCTTGTTGTGGTGCGGCAGCGATCCCGCCAAGGAGAGATGCGGCGGCCAGGCCGGTCGATCCCTTCAACAGACCGCGCCTGCTGACATAGTCAAAATGTTCCAATTTCATGTTCAACTCCTCCCAATTGACTCCAACGGACACCGCTGACGAACTCAGCCTTTTTGACCGTCGGAGTTATGCAAGACTAAGCGTGAGAACAAAACCGTGTCAACGTGTTCGACTTCACGCCACTTCACATGCGTTGCCTGGTTTCAGCATCGAAAAGATGAATGGCTGTGAGGTCGGGCACAAGGGAGAGCTTTTCGCCCGGTTTGGCGGCAAGCCTTTGGCGCAACAGGCCTACAATGCGTTGGCCACCCACTTTGGCAAAGAGCTGGGTTTCCGAACCCATAGGCTCAATCACGCTCACCTCAACCGGAATGCCACCTTTGCCCAGAGTCAGGTGTTCCGGGCGCACGCCATAATAGGCGGGTCTGCTATCGTGGGATTTGTCGATTTTTCCAAGTGGGAGACTGTTGCCATCGTCCAAGACGAACGACGGCTTTGCCCCCGCCTTGATCGTGCCTTTCAACAGGTTCATCGAGGGTGAACCAATGAAGGCCGCCACAAACATGTTCTTGGGCTGGTCATAAAGTTCAAGCGGCGTGCCCATCTGTTCCACCACGCCAGCATTCATCACCACAATCCGGTCGGCCATGGTCATGGCTTCGATCTGGTCGTGGGTCACATAAACAATCGTGGTTTTGAGGCGTTGATGGAGTTCCTTGATTTCAGCGCGCATCTGCACGCGCAGCTTGGCATCCAGGTTGGAAAGCGGCTCGTCAAACAGGAAGACCGCCGGATCGCGCACAATGGCACGGCCCATGGCCACGCGCTGGCGTTGCCCGCCGGAGAGTTGCTTGGGGAAGCGATCAAGCAGCGGCACAAGATCAAGAATCTCAGCAGCGCGTTTCACCCGCGTTTCGATTTCCTCGCGTGAAGCTTTGCGCATTTGCAAGGCAAAGCCCATGTTCTGGGCCACGGTCTTGTGAGGATAGAGCGCGTAAGTCTGGAACACCATGGCGATGTCGCGGTCTTTGGGCGGCAGGTCATTGACCACTTTGCCACCGATAGAAATCTGGCCCCCAGTAATCGGCTCAAGCCCGGCAATCATGCGCAGCAAAGTGGACTTACCACAGCCCGATGGGCCGACAAGAATAACGAATTCGCCATCCTTGATGTTCACATTCACGCCGTGAATGACGGCATGGGTGCCATAGGATTTGCGTATATCGCTGATATCGACTGAAGCCATTCCCAACCCCTTTGCCGCCAAAGGTTAGTGCAACTCCCGCTATTGTCAAAGGGCAGAACTTCACGGGCCTGTGCAGTCGCGCAGGTTGAAGCGCCGCAAAAAATATTCAATGATGGCAAGAATGCAAAGCGCCTGTCCACGGGCGACAAGGGAGAATCTCGCCATGCTGCGCCACGTTGATCCAGCCATATCCGCTGAATTGCTTTATGTTTTGATGTTGATGGGCCATGGCGATGACATTGTGGTTTGCGATGTCAATCATCCCGCCGTCACCATCGCCAAGGAAACCACTTACGGCAAATTGGTCAGCGTCACGGGGTGCAAAATTCCGGCACTGACCAAAGCTATTCTTGGGTTGATGCCGCTGGACGATTTCGTCGAACAACCCGTCATGCGCATGCAAGTGGTGGGCAATCCCAATGGCGTCGTGCCGATTTTTGCTGAAATGCAGAAGGCTTTGGACGAGAGCCAAGGCAAACCCGTGAACATGGGGGCCCATGAGCGCTTTGATTTTTATGCCGCGGCGAAGAAATCTTTCGCTATCGTGCGCACTTCTGATCCTGGCCCCTACGGCTGTTTCATTATCCGCAAGGGCGTTATTCGCTAGGGTCAGGTGATTGAAACTGGCTTGCTGCGAAAGCGCGTTACGGTTTCGCGCAAAGCTTTACGGCACACAACGGGGGGCAGTCCCTTTAAAATTAATTCGGCATCAGCCACCATTTGTGCGCCGATGTCGAAGAGAGCAGACGGCATTCCGCCAGTGCGGTGGGCCGAAAGCAAAAGCCCGGGAATTAAGCGCAGGAGATCGTCTTTGGCTACAGGTTCAAGTGGAAACACATCGGTTGCGGCGCGGAACACTCCGGCGCGAACGAAATCTAGAAACACCGGAAAATCCACTACCGCCGCGCGGCTCATCAACAAGAAGCAAGCGTCCTTTTGAATTAGGCCCAACTCGCGCCGCCCGAGGAATTCTTGGTTTTCGCTGGTAACTCCTGCGAAGACGAAAATCAATTTTGACGTCGACAAAACGTCGTCCAATCCAGCAGCCAAACACCCAAGTCTATGGATTGTATACTCAGGCACCCAAGGGTCATAAACTTTGGTGGGGCAGTTGAACGGCGCAACGAGTTTCAGAAATGATCGGGATAAGTCTCCAAAACCGATCAAGCCGATTGGCGCACCAACGAGACTGTAACTCTCGGTGTTGCCCTCTAACCCGTAAGCTTCAACGCCTTGGCGCATGTCACGGTCGGCCTTGGTGATGCCCCGCGCCAGATCAATGGCCATACCCAAGGCCGATTCTGCCACGACGTCTGCAAAGGCTGAGCCGGGAGTGAGCACGTGAATGCCTTGGGCAAAGCAATATTCGTAGTCAATATTATCAGTGAAATTGGTTTCTACATTGATGATGGCTTTAAGTTTTTTGGCACGCTTGAGCCGTGCTGTATCCATGCGGGTTTGTCCCACGAGGATGGTGGTTTCAGGCAGATGTTGCTCCACCATCTCATCCGGCATCGGCCCGCTCTCTTGGGCAATAATGCGACCAATGCTCTCGAATTTGCGCCGCGTATTTGCGTCGCAGATAGTGTCGAGGCTTCGTGGTTGCGGATCAACGAGAATGAGGGGTTTCGTCACGGCCTGGCTTTCGAGAGTTGAACATCAAGGCTAACAGCGCTGGCGGAAAACTCAAATATCAAAACTTCACGCACAGGAAAGTCTGTGATGTTGCTTTACTTCGTGCCGCGCTCTAATTTTTAAGAGAGAGAGGCTGAACCATGAAAAATTTTGACGTTATCGTCTGTGGCAGTTTGCATTTGGATATTGTTGTGCGATCACCCGGAATCCCGCGCATTGATGAAACTGTCGTGGGCCACGCGTGGGAGCAGGTGTGTGGCGGCAAGGGTGGCAATCAAGCCGTACAGGCGGCAAGAGCGGGGGCTAAAACAGCGATGATCAGCCGCGTAGGCAAAGACGGCTTTGCTGATGCGTTGTTGCAAAATCTCAGATCCCTCAACGTGAACACGGATGCCATCACCATTGATCCCGTGGCAGGCTCCGGCATGAGTGTTGCAATCCTGAAAGATGATGGCGACTATGGCGCGGTGATTGTGTCTGGTTCCAATCTCAAAATTGATCCCCAGTCACTGCGCGCTGAATGGCACAAGCTTGGCGGCGCAAAAGTTTTGGTCTTGCAAAACGAAGTGCCGCACGCCGTCAATGTTGCAGCGGCCTCCGCCGCCAAAGCGGCGGGTGCCTTAATGATTTACAACGCCGCTCCCGTGCGCGCCGTGGGTGATGATCTCTTATCTCTGGTTGATGTGCTCGTGGTCAATCGCATCGAAGCCGAGGGCATGGCGGGCCATACTGTTCAAGATCGCGCTACTGCCGTTGCAGCCATTCCTGCTTTGCTCAAGCTTGCAAAATCAGTTGTTGTTACTCTCGGTGGCGAAGGGCTGGTTGTGAGCGATGATGCAACGCCAATTGAAATTGAACCTCACCGCGTCAAAGTCATCTCAACTCATGGCGCAGGCGATTGCTTTGTGGGCACTTTGGCGCAGCGTCTTTCACAAGGAATGCCGCTGGTCGAAGCCTGCCGCGCCGCCAATTTGCGCGCCGCTGAATTTGTCTCAGGACACTAATAGTCAATCCAAATCCCTTTGTTGCGGTGCACAAAAGTAATAAAATTTGTGAAGTTGGTTTCCAAACTTCACGAAATAAGTAGCGCAGATTCGAAATTTTATACGCTAAATCCTTATTTAACGTGAAGTTCCAAGTATAACTTTCCGAGGCGATGAATCTGGCAGAATCAACTTTACAGAGTAGCTTTGGAATGTGAAGTATCCGGCAACAGGAAGCCGATGAACAAGCCAGCGCACACCGTTTCAAATCACTATGCCGCTCGTCTGAACTCGTTCAAAAACGGGATAGCGCTTGCGGGCGTCAAGCGCGCAGGGGTGCTCGGCCTTTTGGAACGCGCCGCCCAAGTCGATGGCCTCAATGCCGTTGATCTGAACTTCCCTGACCATTGTGTAGGTGTCACCAACGAGGAACTAAAATCCACGCTGGTTGATCTCGGCCTGTCGATCAACGGTTTCGCCATGCGCTACTACAGCGACCCGGGGTTCAAACTTGGTGCCTTCACCAATCCCGATCCAAAACTGCGTCGCCTGGCCATCGACCAAACCAAACGCGGCATTGACCGGATGGTTGAACTCGGCGGTTCACTGATGACGCTGTGGATGGGGCAGGACGGGTTCGATTATTCCTTCCAGGTTGATTACGGCCAGCTCTGGGATTTCACACTTGAGGCCATGGCCGAAGTGGCAGACCACAACGAGGCCTGTGAAATCAGCATCGAATACAAGCCCAATGAACCGCGCAGTTTCAGCCTGATGCCGGATATTGGCACAACCCTTTTGGCCATCAATCAAATCGGGCGCAAGAATGTGGGCGTCACCATTGATTTCGCGCATGTGCTCTATGCCGATGAAATGCCTGCATATGCCGTGGCCTTGGCGGCGCGCTCATCCAAACTCTTCGGCGTCCATCTCAACGATGGTTATGGCAAGCGCGACGATGGTTTGATGGTGGGCACAGTGCATCCGATTCAAACCATTGAGCTCCTCTATGTGCTCGACAAGATCAAATACGACCGCGCCATTTATTTTGACACTTTCCCGGACATCACCGGCATGGATCCGGTGGCCGAATGCACCGCCAATATTGCCGCAGTGGAAGCCATGCGCGGTGTGGTGCAGCGCCTGCGAACTGACAACCGCTTGAGTGCGGCGATCGCGGCCCAAGATGCCGTAACCAGCAATTCCATCATCCGCAAAGCCCTCTTGGGAGGCAGCTGATCGGATTGGAATAATCGACTTTAACAACACGAATGAACATTTTTGGGAGGACTAAATATGCGTAGACAATTTTTGAAGGCCGCGCTTTTGGGCGCAGTTGCAACAGCTGCATTTTCGTTTTCGGCCTATGCAGCTGATCTGAAACCACTGAATTCCGACGTTGAGTCAGACCGCATGGATTGGTCGCAGCTCGAAGCCAAATTCGGCCCGATGCCTAAAATCGCAGAAGGCATGAAGGTTGGTGCGGTGGCCAAGGCTCTCACCAACGAATATTGGCGCTCCCTCGGCGAAGGTTACACAAAGTTCGGAAAATCCGTCGGTGCCGCAGTAGACCTGCAAGCCGGCCAAGGCGAAAATGACCAGCTCGGCCAATTGGCCATTGCTGAAAATATGCTCTCGAAAGGCTACAAGATTTTGCTTGTGTCGCCCCAGACTGACTCTAACTTGCAGCCTGCTGTTGAAGCCGCCGACAAGGCGGGCGTTCCGGTGATCAATGTCAATGACGCTGTGATCCCAGGTGCTAAAAACTACATTGGCAATGTGCAGAAAGACAATGGCGTTCGCGCTGCCAAGTGGTTCATTGCCAACACCAAAGGCGGCAAGGTTGCCGTGATCGAAGGCATGGCGGGCGTTTATGCCGCCGTGCAGCGCACCGCAGGCTTTAAGGAAACCATGGCCAAGGATGGCAAGGGCTTTGAAGTTGTGGCCAGCGTTCCAGGTGACTGGGATCGCCAGAAGTCTTACGACGCCGCCACCAACATCATGCAAAAGAACCCTGACATCATTGGCTTCTATTGCAACAATGATGGCATGGCCCTGGGTGTGGTTGAAGCTGTAAAGGCCGCCGGCAAAGCCAAGCAGATCGCTGTCATCGGCACCGACGGCATCAGCGATGCTTACAAGTCCATCGCCGCTGGTGAACTCACCGCAACGGTGGACAGTTTCCCGGTTCTCACGGGCGAAGTGGCACTTGAAGTGGCCCTGCGTTTGCAAGCTGGCCAGAAGTTGCCGCGCGTTGTGGCCACGCCACAAGCCTTGGTGACGAAAGCCAACATGGCCCGCTATCAGGGCGATGAAGCCGCAGTTCGCAAGAACCTGATGGAAGACGCTTCCAAGGCAAACTAAGTTGCCTGCTGGCGTGGTGGTTTCTTCCTGGCCGCCACGCCAGATCTT
>Ga0209583_10000094_pt1 | contig 28025 bp, 29 predicted proteins | sample Str014_FD_187201 | JGI IMG/M metagenome (GOLD analysis project Ga0209583, IMG submission 187201) | Freshwater sediment microbial communities in response to fracking from Pennsylvania, USA - Straight Creek_MetaG_SC_2014 (SPAdes) (version 2) | ecosystem: Environmental > Aquatic > Freshwater >... | reverse complement strand
CTACTTCACGCTCAGGAAGATCGGGTTCGAATAGAACCACAGGCTGCCGTAGTTGCGGTCGTTGATCTGGTCGTGCCGCGTGGCGTTGTCGGTGGTGTTCACCGGCTGATCGGCCAGCGGTTCGCCGGCGGCGGTCAGGTTGGGAACGTCTTCGGCCAGGTTCGTGCCACGCAGTCGGAAATACTGGTTCTTGCTGGCGACGACGGCGTACGTGACCGTGTAGTAGCCGTCGGCGGCCAGGGTCCAGTCGGCGCTGCCGAAACGCTTCAAGACCCGCGTCGACGAATTCACCGGCACGGCGTAGGCAGGCGTGCCCGGCGCCGCCTTCGCCCCGACATCGCCGACGATCAGGTCCACGTGGTGCACCTTCGGGACCATGTTGCCGAGGTTGCCGCTGTTGACCGGCCGCTGGTAATTGTTCACCGGCGGGCTCTTGAAGCGGATCGTGACGTTGACGGTCTGGCCCGCGCCGGCGACGAGTTCCTGGCCCATCGCGGCATTGGCACCGCCGGTGGAAGCTGTGAAATCGAGCGCGTTGATCAGGTCGCCGAACACGCCGAAGCTGCGCCCTGCGCGCAGGCTGGTCAGCAGGCCGGCCACGCCGGTGCTGTCCTTCGCCTGCCACACATGGCTCTTCGCGTACTCGCCGGGGTAGTAGCCGCTGCTGTTGCCGGCGGCGTCGATCTCGAAGTGCGAGTCGGAGTTCGCGACGTTCCAGATGCGCCGGCCTTCGCCGAGCAGCGCGTCCCAGACACCGCCGAGTTGCGCGACCACATAGTCGGTGCCGCCGTAGGTGCGATTGGGCTTGTTGGCGTCGATGTAGGCCGAGGTGTAGCCACCGCGGTTGGGCTCCATCTGGTTGCCCACCATGCCTTCGATCGAGAACACGATCTTCGGCGCGAGGTCGTTCATCTGCCGAAAATCGCTGATCGTGTACTTGCCCGGGTTGCGCGACGGGTGGTTGATGACCGCGTAGCTCGTGTCCGGAAAGTTGTCCTTCAGCCAGGCGATGCCCTTCAGTGCGTCGTCGGCCGTGGTGTTGGTGCGCTGGCTGTACTTCGCCTTCCAGCGGGCCACGTCTTCCGGCTTGAACAGCGATTCGTCGCCGGTCGTGAAGACGTACTGGAACTCCTGGGCCGCACTCGCCGACGTGCTCAGCGTCGAGCCGCCATCGAAGATGCCGATGCCGAAGTGATCGTGCGCGGGCGTGTCCCACTCGAAGGCCGAGAAGATCAGCTTCTTGTCGTAGGTACCGCTGGCTTGCAGTGCCTTGACGCGTGGCATCTCGTAGGCCTGCATCCCGTAGGCGAAGGCGACAGGCGCGGGCAGGAGCTTGGCGTCGTTGTCGTACTTCGACGAGCGCAGGTGGTTGCTCACCGCCATCCAGTCCAGCGCATGGGTCGTGAAGGCCTTGCCGAGCACGAAGTCCAGCGTCTGCGTGGTGCGCGAGTCGTCGGATTGCACGGTGTGCACGTGGAGGTCACCGGTGGTCCAGGTGCCGGATTCGGGATCGCCGTCGCTGCCCCCGCAGGCGAACAAGGTCAACAAAGGCAGGGCAAGCAGGAGACGGCCGCCTGCGGCTCGTCGTTCAATGCGATCGGTCATTGGGAAGGGGCGCGGGCCAGCCGTCGCTCGTGAATGCTGAAGGTTGGCGAGTGTGAAGACGCGCCATGACGTGGCCATGAACGCCATCGCGATAATCGACACATGATCGGACGCATCACCGGCACGCTCGCGGAAAAATCGCCACCGCAATTGCTCATCGACGTGAACGGTGTCGGCTACGAAGTCGACGTGCCGATGTCGAGCTTCTACAACCTGCCCGGCCTCGGCGAGCGCGTGACCTTGCTGACGCACTTCGTCGTGCGGGAAGACGCGCAGGTGCTGTTCGGCTTTCTCACGCACGACGAGCGCGCGACCTTCCGGCTGCTCGTGAAGATCTCGGGCGTGGGCCCGCGCACCGCGCTGTCGATCCTGTCGGGCCTCAGCGTCAACGAACTGGCCCAGGCCGTGAGCCTGCAGGAAGCGGGGCGCCTCGTGAAGGTGCCCGGCATCGGCAAGAAGACCGCCGAGCGCCTGCTGCTCGAACTCAAGGGCAAGCTGGGCGACGCGATCACCGCCCCCGCGAGCGTGGCGAACCACGCGCAGGCCGACATCCTGCAGGCGCTGCTGGCACTCGGCTACAGCGACCGCGAAGGCGCGGCGGCGCTGAAGGCGCTGCCGGCCGACGTGGGCGTCAGCGACGGCATCAAGCTGGCGCTGCGGGCGCTGGCGAAATAGACCGCTCGACCACGCTGCGGCGGCGGCTCAGCGATGTGCCACTGCGGCCAGTTGCCCGTAAGATCGAACGCTTCAATGCCGTCGGGCTCACCGGGCCATTCCATCATGCAAAGACGCTTGCTCCTCCTGCTCGGCCTGGCCGCCTCGCTGGCAGGTGCCGCCGTGATGCCCTACGACGAGTCCGCCAACGCGAAGGCGAACGTCCAATCCGCCCTGGCCGCGGCGCGCGCGGAGCAGGTCCCGGTGCTTGTCATTTTCGGAGCCAACTGGTGCGAAGACTGTCGCGCACTCGATCTGGCGTTGAAGACCGGCCGCAACGCTGAGCAGGTCTCCCGCGAGTTCAAGGTGGTCAAGGTCGACGTGGGCCGTTTCAACCGCAACCTCGACGTGTCCCGGGCATACGGCGACCCGATCCGAAAGGGCATCCCTGCCGCGGTGGTGCTGTCGCCCGATGAGCAGGTCCTGTATGCGACCCGCGCGGGCGAACTCGCCGACGCCCGTCGCATGAGCGAAAGTGGCATCTACGACTTCTTCAAGGCCGCCGTCGAGAAATCGAAAGGCAAGTAGCCAGCCTGCGGTCAAAACGCGAACTTGATTCCCAGCGATACGATGTATTTGGGCGTCAGCTGGATGCCGTTGACGTTCTGGTAGACCGGCACTTGCACGTTCACGTAGGGCGCGATCTTGTCGGTGACCGGCACGATGGCGCCGAGCGTCAGGTAGACGAGGTTTCCGCCGGTTGCGAAGGTGTCGGCCGCCTCGCCCGAGTCTCGTCTCGCGTAGCGCGCATTGAGTTGCACGGTAGGTGTCACGGACGCGAAGCCGGTGTAGCGTGCACCGACGCTGAAGCTCAGGTTGTTGCCCGGCTTGTACGAGCCGGCATCCATCATCGAGCGGTTCAGTGCGGCCTGGAACGTCCCCTGCACGAAGTAGCCCCAGTCGTCCGACAAGCGGTCGAAGTAGTAGGCGCCGAGGATCAGGTCGGTGGTACCGGTGCCGAGTTGCAGGCCCGGGTCCACGGCGGTGCCGCTGCCGTCGTCGGCAACCTGGTTCTTTTTGCCGGTGGGCAGCTTGAGCCCGAACTGCAGTCCGAAGTTCTGCTGCTCGGCCAGGCCGAAGTAGCGACCGATCACGCGCAGGTCACCCACGCCCGAGGCTGACGAGGTGTAGGCACCATTGGCGGGGTCGAAGGTCACGCCGTCACTGCCGGCTCCCAGCGTGCTGTGCGCGCGGTTGATGTAGGGCAGGCTGAAGCTCACGCCCCAGGCCTTGCCGTCGCTGTAGTCGAGCGTCGCGGTGAGGTAGTGATTGTTGGTGTACTGCTCGACCTCGGCCGGACCGCCGGTGGCGGTGTTCGTGGCGGCGGCGGCATCGGTGGCCGATATCGAATGAGTTCCGGCGCGCAGCTTGTTCTGGTTCAACACGTCGTAGCGAAGATCCATGCTCCAGCCCGACGTGGAAGACAGGCCTTGCGCACTCCAGTCGGAGTTGATGCTGCACCCGCAGCTGGCGCACGCGAGCACGCTGCTCGACGAGAAGGCACCGAACAGTGCCAGTACGAATCGCTGGGCTTGTTTCATGGGCAACTCCATGGAAAGAACTTTTTCGAAGGAACCGACCTCAATGCGCGTGCTCTGCCGCACCCGGCTTCGGCACCTGCACGACCACCTTGACCTCCACCTTGCCGCCGCGCTCGAACTCCATCGTCAGCGGAAAGCTGTCACCTTCTTTCAGCGGCTGTTTGAGGCCCATCAGCATGAAGTGGTAGCCGCTGCCCGGCCGCATCTTCACCGGTGCGCCGGGCAACAGCGCGATCTCGCCGACCTCGCGCATCCGCATCACGCCACTGGCGTCGACCGCCATCGTGTGGATCTCGGCCCGCTGGGCGATCGGCGTGCTGACGCGCAGCAATCGGTCCGGCTGCTTGCCGGTGTCCTCGAGCGTGGCGATGTATGCCGCGCCGTTGACGGCGCCGGACGGGGTCGGAACGGCGTACGGGTGCGTGATCTCGACATCGCCGGCACGGCCGCCATGGGCGTGCGCGGCGATCAAGAACAGGGCAATGAGGGAGGCGCACGCGGCGCGTTTGATGTATGCAAGTTGGGTCATGGGATGGCTCTCGGTTGGGGTCAGTGGTGTGAATGATCGTCGGGTGCAGGTTCGACCTGCAGCAGCGCGGCGGGCAGCGGCAAGCCGCGGGTCGAGACGCCTTCGCTCGGCACTTGCGCCCACGCCTTTTGCACGGCCCGACCGTTGTCGTCGCAGGTCTGAACGACCTTGAACCACAACGGGCCGGGTCGTGCGGGCAGGCCCGCGCGCAGCACGAACTCGTCGTAGTACGCGTCGGGCAGCCAGGCCTCCTTGCTACCGGCCGTCCAGGTGATCTCGGCCACGTCGGCGTCGATCTGTTTGCCGTGGCTGCTGTAGGGCGCGGGCAGTGGCTCGGTGCGAATGCTCAGCGTCCAGCCCGGTTTCGGCATCGGCTTGGCGCCCTGCACGCCGGGCGGCAGGCGCACCGAGATGCCGGTGGTGGGCAGGCCGTCGCAGCCGTGGCCGACACGCAGCACCGCGCGGTAGCTACTGCCCGCGGGCGCGTGTGCCTCTTCGAGCACCACGTGCGAGGACGCAGTCTGCGTGGTCGCGAGCAGCACACAGGCGGCGATGAAGGGTGTCGTGATGTTCATAGGTCGAACTTCAGCTCGGCGTTGTAGCTGCGCTGTTGGTAGGGGTGGAAGTTCCAGTACTGGTAGTTGTTGAGGTTGTCGATGCCGAAGGCGGCCGACCACTGGTGCGTGATCCTCCAGCGCAGGCGCAGATCGGTCGTGAAGTACTTGCTGACGCCTTGGTAGGTATAGCCGTTCACGTCGGCGTTGTTCAGCGTGCGGTATTGCGGACCGCTGTAGCGCGCGCCGCAGGCCAGCGACCATCGGTCGTCGAAGCGGTAGCTGGCGAGCGCGGTGGCGCGCCATTTCGGAATGTTCGGCTGGCGCTTGCCGATGGTGTCGCCGGGCGTGACGACGAAGCCGTCGTTGGCCTTGATGACCGAATCGGCGTAGGTGATGCTGCCGCTCAGGTCCAGGCCCCGGGTGAGAAGGTCGCTCCCGTTGAACGCGAACTCCAGCCCGTTCGTCTCGATGCGACCGACGTTCTGCACGCGGCTGACGTTCTTGTTCGCCACCGGGTCGAAGGTGGTCTGCGAGTAGAGCGAGTCGTGCGTGCCTTCGGTGAAGAAGGTCAGGCGGGCCGTGGCGTTGCCCAGGTCCTTCTCGGCCGTCAACTCGGTGGTCCAGGACTTCTCGGGCTTCAGGTTCGGGTCGTTGATGTACTGCGAGTTCGTGGTCGACGTGGCGCCGTACAACTCGCTGACGGTCGGCATGCGAACCGCGCGGCCGGCGGATGCTTTCAGCACCAGGTCGGGCGCGGCCTGGAACGAGAGGGCGGCTTTCGGCGAGGCGTATCGCTCGTTGCGCGACGGGTAAGGAAGCAGGTTCACGCCGACGATCTGGGTCACGCCATCGTAGGCGCGCCAGTCTTCGACCCGCAGGCCGAGCACGGTCTTCCAGCGGGGTGCGAAGGCCCAGGCGTCTTGCGCGTACAGGCTGCGCAGTTGCGTCTTGCCGGTCACGTTGCTGGCGAGCGTGCCGGCGCCGTCGTCGAGCCAGTTGCCGGTGATGTTCGAGGTCAGGTACTGCAGCTTGTAGCTGTCTTGCTGGACGCCGAAGTCGACGACGTGTTCGCTGTCCTTGCCGCCGGGGCGCCAGGTGCCTTTCGCGGCGAGATTGTTCCAGCCGGTGCCGCTGCCGTCAGCCAGCGTGCCGGCACCACCGGAGAGTGCGTTAGGCAGGACGTTGCCCCCTGCGTTCTGGCGCTTGTCGTCTCGGCGGTAGTCGTACAGGCTGGCGTCGAGTTCCCAGTCCCACACGCCTTGCGTGTTGCTCTTGACGCTGAGACCGTGCATCACGTGAGTCAGCTTTTCGCGCGTCGCCGAGAAGTCAGCGCCGGTGAGGTTGGCAAACGACTGACCATTGATGTTGACCGTGCCGCTGTAGACCGCCTGGCCAGCCGGGTCTCGCAGGTACGACACAGGGTTGTTCTCGGACGTGTTCTGCCATACACCCAACAGGTAGTTCGCGCGGATCGTCGACGTGATGTCGTAGGCCAGCTTGACCTTGAAGTGGTCCTGCTTCGTCTGGTACTGCGTGCCGGTGCCGATCACGTACCACGGCTGGTTCATGTTGTTCGCATCGAGGACCGCACCGGTCACCTTCGTGCCCGCGCTACCCGTCATGCCGCTGCTCAGCAACCTTGTCGCGAATGTCAACGGCTGCCCGTGGCTGTCGCCGTGGTCGAAGTTCAGCAGCCACGAAAGCGCGCCGCTCTTGTTGCCGACCGATGCGCTCGTTTCCCAGGCACGATAGGTGGCGCGGGTGTCGTAGAGCTCAAAGGGCTGGCTGCTGTAGCCGACCTTTGCGTGCACCTCGAAGGCCTTGGGCATGCGCGTCGTGAAGACGACCACCGCGCCGACCGAGTTGCCCGGATACGCCGCCGAGAACGGCCCGTACATCACGTCGACGCGCTCGATCTCCTCCGGCGTGACCATGCCCCAGCGCGGCGGAAAGCTCAGGCCCCCGACACCGTTGCCGAGGTAGTTCGACAGCAGGATGCCGTCGGCGTACACCGCCGAGCGTGCGCTGTTGCCGGTGCCCGAGGCGCGGCTGGACAGGATCGCGTGGTTGTAGTCGCCGATGTAGCGCTTGCGCACCAGCAGGCTGGGCAGGTACTTGAGCGCGTCTTCGCTGTCGGTGGCGTTGATGGTGCGCTCGAGTTGCTCGCGCGTGACGCTCTCCATCGTCGCCGGGACCTGCGTGGGCAGCGAGGTCGGCTGGATGCCGGTGATGGTGACGATGCCGAGCGACTTGACCGGCACATCGTCGGCCGCGGATGTCTGCGCGTGCAGCGCCAGTGGAACGGAAGCTGCCGCTGCGCACAGCAGCGCGCGGTGTGAAACGTTTCGCATGATGGATGATCCTGAACGGGCTGCGGCGAGGCCGCGAGCCATGACAGAGGCCGGGTCGGCGCGCAGCCGACAGGGCGCGCGTCAAGACACCGGCGACGGTGGTGTGTTCAGGCGAACGCGGGCGGCCCGTGCTTGAGCCGGGCGACCCAGGTCGCGCAGGCATCGGGCGCCTGCGACGACGGATGTGCGGGTGGCTGCGATGCGGCATGCAGCAACACCGGCACCGGTGCGAACACGGCCGGCTCGATCGGCGCGAGCGCCGTCAGCGCGGTCAGTGCGCAATGCTCGCTGCCATGGGCCGTGGTGTGATCGGGCGCCGGTTCGCCGGCATCGCCGACCGGCGCAACCAGCGACACGCCGTAGACCGAGCAGACCTCGATCAGCGCCTTGCCCTGCATCTGCGCCGAGGCGCTCGCCAGCCAGGGCATGGCCGACTTCAGCAGCAATGCCGCAGCGAAGACCCAGAGGGCCCAGCGTTGCGACGGTCGACGGAAGTTCATGGCAAGTAAATTGTGTCAGAACTTGTGCATGGTCCGCAACCGAGATAATGCGCGATGGCCATCCAGACCGACGATTTCGAGCCCGCAAGGCGCATGGACAACCGGGTGGTGAGCGCGGCAGCCACGTCCCCGAACGAGGAAGCGATAGAGCGTGCGCTGCGACCCAAAGGTCTGGCCGAATACGTGGGTCAGGCCAAGGCCCGCGAGCAGCTCGAGATCTTCATAGGCGCCGCCAAGATGCGCGCAGAGGCGATGGACCACGTGCTGCTCTTCGGCCCGCCGGGCCTGGGCAAGACGACGCTCTCGCACATCATCGCCAACGAACTCGGCGTGAACCTGCGCCAGACCTCCGGCCCGGTGCTAGAAAAGCCGAAAGACCTGGCCGCGATCCTGACCAACCTCGAGCGCAACGACGTGCTGTTCATCGACGAGATCCACCGGCTCAGCCCGGTCGTCGAGGAAATCCTGTACCCGGCGCTGGAGGATTACCAGATCGACATCATGATCGGCGAAGGCCCGGCCGCGCGCTCGATCAAGCTCGACCTGCAGCCCTTCACGCTGATCGGCGCGACCACCCGCGCCGGCATGCTGACCAACCCGCTGCGCGACCGCTTCGGCATCGTCGCGCGGCTGGAGTTCTACACACCGGAAGAACTCGCGCGCATCGTGCGCCGCTCGGCCGGCCTGCTCAATGTGCCCACCGACGACGAAGGCGCGTTCGAGATCGCGCGCCGTTCGCGCGGCACGCCGCGCATCGCGAACCGGCTGTTGCGCCGCGTGCGCGACTATGCCGACGTGAAGGCCGACGGCCGCATCGGCAAGGTCCTGGCCGACAAGGCGCTGAAGATGCTCGATGTCGACGCCCACGGTCTCGACCTGATGGACCGCAAGATCCTCGAGGCGATCGTGCACCGCTTCGACGGCGGGCCGGTGGGCCTGGACAACGTCGCCGCCGCGATCGGCGAGGAGCGCGACACGATCGAGGACGTGATCGAGCCCTACCTGATCCAACAGGGCTATCTGCAGCGCACGCCGCGCGGGCGGGTGGCGACGCCGGCGGCGTATCGGCATTTGGGTGTCACGCCGCCGAGAGTCTCTGGTGCGCCTGATCTCTTTGAGCCCTGAGGCGGAGCGGGATCAAGCCGGCGGGGCGCGCTGCTCCGTTCGTGTCCCCCGGCCGGGGGACGCGAGTGGCGGCGGCCACCCGGTGCGCTCGGCTCGCTCAGATCACCGAACGAAAAACTACTTCGCCGACTTCCGCCGCTGCAACCAAGCCAGCAGTTCCCCCACGAACCCCTTGCGGAACGCGATCACGCAGACCACGAAGATCACGCCGATGATCACGTTGATCCACGAGCCGACCTGGTCGGCCAGAAAGTCTTGCAAGCCGATGATCGTGAAGGCACCGATCACCGGCCCGGCGAAGGTGCCCATGCCGCCGAGCAGCGTCATCAGGATGACTTCGCCCGAGATCGACCAGTGCGCGTCGTTCAGCGTCGCGAAGCCGAGCACAAGCGTCTTCATCGAACCGGCCAGGCCGGCAAGGCCCGTGGAGAGCACGAACGCGAGCAGCTTGTAGCGGTCGACGTCGTAACCCAGCGAGATCGCGCGCGGCTCGTTCTCGCGGATCGCCTTCAGCACCTGGCCGTACGGCGAATGCACGATGCGGATGATGAACAGGAACACCGCAACGAACACCGCGAGCACGACGTAGTACAGCACCTTGTCGTTCGCCAGCGAGAGCAGCCCGAACAGCTTGCCGCGGGGCACGCCCTGCAGCCCGTCTTCGCCACCGGTGAACGGTGCCTGCAGGAACAGGAAGTACAGCATCTGCGCCATCGCGAGCGTGACCATCGCGAAGTAGATGCCCTGGCGCCGGATCGCGATCAGCCCGATCACGAGGCCGCACGCCGCGGCGACCAGCGTGCCGGCGAGCACGCCGAGCTCGGGCGACAGGTTCGCCGAGCGCACGAGCCAGCCGGTCGCGTAGGCGGCCGCGCCGAGGTAGGCCGCATGGCCGAACGAGAGCAGCCCGGTGTAGCCCAGCAGCAGGTTGAACGCACACGCGAAGATCGCGTAGCACAGCGCCTTCATCACGAACACCGGGTACAGGCCGATGAACGGCGCCGCCAGCAGCAGCGCGAGGCCGACCCACAGCCCGATGCGGCTCAGGCGCTGGAGCTTGTTCTTCGAGTTCTCGACAGCCGCGCTCATCACTTTTCCTTCCCGAACAAGCCGGCCGGCCGGATCATCAGCACGATCGCCATGATCACGAAGACGACGATGCTCGAGGCTTCGGGGTAGAACACTTTCGTCAGGCCTTCGATCAGCCCCAAGCCGAGGCCGGTCAGGATCGAGCCGAGGATCGAACCCATGCCGCCGATCACCACCACCGCGAACACGATGATGATCAGGTTGCTGCCCATCAGCGGCGTCACCTGGATCACCGGCGCTGCGAGCACGCCGGCGAACGCCGCCAGCGCGCAACCACCGCCGTAGGTGAGCATCACCATCACCGGCACGTTGATGCCGAAGGCCTGCACCAGCGCCGGGTTCTCGGTGCCGGCGCGCAGGTAGGCGCCGAGCCGGGTGCGCTCGATCACGAACCAGGTGCCCAGGCACACCGCGAGCGACGCGACGACGACCCACGCACGGTAGTTCGGCAGCACCATGAAGCCGAGGTTGGTCGCGCCCTGCAGCAGATCGGGCACCGGGTACGACTGGCCCGACACGTCGAACCAGTAGCGAAACACGCCTTCGGCGATCAGCGCGAGGCCGAAGGTCAGCAAGAGGCCGTAGATCGGATCGATCTTGTACAGACGCTTGAGCAGCGTGCGCTCGATCACGACGCCGAGCGCGCCCACCACCAGCGGCGAGATCAACAGCGCGAACCAATAGTTGATGCCGAACTTGTCGAGCGCCACGAACGCCACGTACGCGCCGATCATGTACAGCGCACCGTGCGCGAAGTTCACGATCCCCAGCAACCCGAAGATCACCGCCAGGCCCAGGCTCAGCATCGCGTAGAACGAGCCGTTGACGAGGCCGAGCAGCAACTGGCCGAGGAAGGCCTGGATCGGGATGCCGAAGATTTCCATGACGTCAGCGCTGCGTGGTCACTTCCAGAGGGCGCACTTCGACTCGGCCTTGGTCAGGAACGCGTCCTCGCCCTTGGTCGTGGAGACCACGTTGTAGTAGTCCCAGGGCGTGGTCGATTGCGCCGGCGTCTTGACCTGCATCAGGTACATGTCGTGGATCATCGAACCGTCGGCGCGGATATAGCCGCCCTTCGTGTACATGTCGTTGACCTTGCTCTTGCGCATCTGCTCGTTGACCTTGTCGCCGTCGTCGGTGCCGATCGCCTTGACGGCGGTCAGGTAGAACATCGTGGCCGAGTAGTCGGCGGCCTGCAGCGACGACGGCATGCGCTTGAACTTGTCGAAGAAGCGCTTGGCCCAGGCGCGCGTCTCGGCGCTCTGGTTCCAGTACCAGCTGTCGGTCAGGTACATGCCCTGCGTCGCCTTCAGGCCGAGCGAGTGCACGTCGTTGATGAACATCAGCAGGCCGGCCAGCTTCATCGTCTTGGTGATGCCGAACTCGTTCGCCGCCTTGATCGCGTTGATCGTGTCGCCGCCGGCGTTCGCCAGACCCAGGATCTCGGCCTTGCTCGACTGCGCCTGCAGCAGGAACGACGAGAAATCGCTCGACGCCAGCGGCGCCCGCACCGAGCCGACGACGCTGCCTCCGGCTTTCGTGACTGCGGCGGTCGCATCGGCCTGCAGCGCGGTGCCGAACGCGTAGTCGGCCGTCAGGAAGTACCAGGTCTTGCCACCGGCCTTGACGACCGCAGGTGCGGTGCCCTTCGCGAGTGCGACCGTGTCGTATGCGTAGTGGATCGTGTACGGCGAGCACTTCTCGCTCGTCAGCGCCGACGAGCCGGCGCCGATCGAGATGTAGGGCTTCTTCTTCTCGAGCATCACCTGCGCCATCGACAGGCCGGTGCCGGAGTTGGTGCCGCCGATCAGCATGTCCAGGCCCTGCTGGTCGATCCACTCGCGCGCCTTCGAGGCGGCCACGTCGGGCTTGTTCTGGTGATCGGCCACGAGCAGCTCGATCTTCTTGCCGTTGACGTTGCCGCCGAAGTCGGCGATGGCCATGCGGATGGCCTCGGCACCGGCCGGGCCGTCGATGTCGGCGTACAGGCCGGACAGGTCGGAGATGAAGCCGATCTTGACCACGTCGCCAGAGATCTGGGCATGCGCCGAAGCGGCGAACAACGAGGCCGCGGCAAGCGCGCAGGCAGCGGAAATTTGGGTCAGTTTCATCGTGGGTCTCCTTGGGGCAATTTGGAATCGGATGGATGTCGGTCAGACACCGAGGTATTCGTGCAATCGCTCGAGACGCGACGGCAGTTCGGCTTGCGTGAACTCCTGGATCACCTGGCCGTGCTCCATCACCATGAAGCGATCGGCCAGCGGTGCGGCGAAACGAAAATTCTGTTCGACCATCAGCACGGTGTAGCCCTGCTGGCGCAGCGCGATCACCATCTCGGCGAGCTTTTGCACGATCACCGGGGCGAGACCTTCGGAGATCTCGTCGAGCAGCAGCAGCCGCGCGCCGGTGCGCAGGATGCGCGCGACCGCGAGCATCTGCTGCTCGCCGCCAGACAGCCGCGTGCCCTGGCTGCCGGCGCGCTCGCGCAGGTTCGGGAACATCGCATAGATCTGCTCGACGCTCATGCCGCCTTCGGCCAGCGTGGGCGGCAGCATCAGGTTCTCTTCGCAAGACAGGCTCGAGAAGATGCCGCGCTCTTCGGGGCAATAGCCCAGGCCGAGCCGCGCGATCTTGTGCGTGGCCATGCCGACGGTCTCGGCGCCCTTGACCTTGATCGAGCCGGCGCGCCGCCCGATCAAACCCATGATCGCGCGCATCGTGCTCGTGCGGCCGGCGCCGTTGCGGCCGAGCAGCGTGACGACCTCGCCTTCGTTGACATGGAAGTTCACGCCGTGCAGCACGTGCGATTCGCCGTACCAGCCTTGCAGGTCCTTGACCTCGAGAAACGGGGTCGCCATCTCAGTGGGCCCCTTTCAGCTCGACGTTGGCCGAGCCCATGTAGGCCTCGATCACGGCCGGGTTCTTCGACACCTGCTCGTAGGGCCCTTCGGCCAGCGTCGCGCCGCGCTGCAGCACCGTGATGGTGTCGGCGATGCTCGCGACCACGCTCATGTTGTGCTCCACCATCAGCACCGTGCGGCTTGCGGCCACCTTCTTGATCAACTGGCGAATGCGGTCCACGTCTTCGAGGCCCATGCCCTGCGTGGGCTCGTCGAGCAGCATCAGTTTCGGCTCCATTGCGAGCGTGGTCGCGATCTCGAGCGCGCGTTTGCGCCCGTAGCTCAACTCGACCGCGGGGATGCGCGCGTACGGCTCGAGATCGACCTCGCGCAACAACGCGAGCGCCTGGTCGTCGAGTGTTTCGAGCGTGCGCTCGGCTTTCCAGAAGTGGTACGAGGTGCCCAGCTTGCGTTGCAGCGCCACGCGCACGTTCTCGAGCACGCTCAGGTGCGGAAACACCGCCGAGATCTGGAACGAGCGGATCACCCCGCGACGCGCGATCGCGGCCGGCTTCTCGGGCGTGATGTCGGTGCCGTCGAACAGGATCTGGCCACTCGTGGGAATCAGGAACTTCGTCAGCAGGTTGAAGCAGGTGGTCTTGCCGGCGCCGTTCGGGCCGATCAGCGCGTGGATGCTGCCGCGCCGCACCTGCAGGTCGACCTTGCTGACGGCCACGAAGCCCTTGAACTCTTTCGTCAGCTCACGGGTCTCCAGGATGTAGTCACCACCGCTCATGCATGGCCTCCGGTCTTGCGTTGCCGGGTTGCAGCGCGGGTCGTCTTCACTTCGCCGCCGAGCCGCTGCGAAAGCGTGCGCGCCACGGTGAGGATCGCGTCGCGATGCCGCTCGCCGCGGTCTGCACCGAGCAGCGCCTTGTTGATGCAGACCGCGACGCCGGCCACCGCCTGCCCGCTGGCGTCGAACACCGGCGCGCCGAACGAGTACACACCTTCGCGCACGGCTTCGTCGTCGATGCTGTAGCCGCGCTTGCGATTCACGGCCAGTTCCTTCAACAACGCCTCGACGTCGCGCGGGCCCTTGCGTGTCAGGTGCGTGTTCAGGCCAGCGGCAAACAATTTGCGCAACTCGTCAGGCGGGCGATGGGCCAACATCGCGCGGCCGCTGCCCGACAGATACGCCGGCAGCCGCATGCCGACGTTGAACGCCAACCCGAGCGGCCGTGCGCTGTTGCGCACCGCCACATAGAGCGCGTCGGTACCGCTGAGCACCGAAAGCACCACCGTCTCTTCGGGCGCCGCGCCGGCATCGGCCCACAGCGCGTTGAACTCCTGGGCCACGTCGGTGCCCGAGACGAAGGCCTCGGCCAGGCTCATCACGCGTGGCCCGATCAGGAACGCGCCGTCGGGCTGGCGCCGCAGGTAGCCGAAAGACATCAACGTGTTGCACAGCCCGTGCACGCTGCTCTTGGGCAGCGCGAGCTCGTGGGTGAGTTGCGCCAGGCTCATCGGCTCGCGTTGCAGCGCGAGGCGGTCGAGCAAGGCCAGTGCGCGCGTCACGGCCGGCACCAGCGGCGCGACCGCCGCGGTCGGTGGTGTGCGGCGCGCAGGGGCTCGCGATGAGAGGGGCGTGGCGTGCAGGGTCGTCTCCGGTCGACACCACCGAATCGCGCGTTCAACGGGCTGAACGCGGTTCAATGGAACAGGCGCGCAGTCTCTTGCAGAGCGGTGCGGCCCGCAAGCCCTGCGGACGCGTTTCTCGGGAAAACACCGAGAGGCTTGCTGTGCGACGGTGTTGGCGTCTCGAGGGCAAGGCCCCGCGGCGTCAGCGAAGGCAGCCGCGCGCGTCGATCGGCCACACCGCCTCGACGACACCGCTCGCCAGGCCGCCGCGCACCGCGACGAAATGGTCGTGCAGGTTCACGGTCGGGTCGCAGTGGCCGGGCACGAGCCAGACGGTCTCGCCCAGCGCCGGCAGCGGCGTGCCGGCGTGTCGCGGCGTGAGGATGCCGTGCTCGTCGCCGCCGTTGCCGTACGCGAGTTCGCGTTGCCAGACTGCCGGCAGGCCCGAGTCGATCGCATGCGACTTGTGGCCGGCGTCGACCACTGCGTGCGACGCGCCCAGGCTCATCACCTGCGACTTGACGAACAGCGCGTGCTCGAACGCCGGGGCATGGGGCGCCGGCTCGTTCTGCGAATAGTCGCGGTCCATGAACAGGAAGCTGCCGCATTGCAGTTCGCCGTAGACACCGCTCGCGGCCTCGAACACGAAACTGCCGCTGCCGGCGCCGGTGACCAGCGGGCAGCGCATGCCGGCCGAGGTGATGCTCGCCTGCGCGGCGCGCACCAGCGTCGCGGCGTGGCGGATCGCCGCCTCGCGCTCGGCTGCGGTGCGCATGTGCTGCGCGCGGCCGTGGTAGGCCTGCAGGCCTGCGAAGCGCAGGCCGTGCGAGACCACCTGGTGCGCGAGTGCGCCGGCGGCCGCCGGGGCCACGCCGCAGCGGCCCTGGCCGACATCGATCTCGACGAACACATCGAGGTTCGTGCCGGCCGCCTTCAGCGCTGCGGCGAGCCGCTCGATGCCGAGCGTCGAGTCGACCGCGATGGCGAGCGTGACGCGGCCGGCGAGCGCGGCCACCTGCGCGAGCTTGGCCGTGTCGACGACCTCGTTGCTGATGTAGAGATCGGTCACGCCGGCATCGGCCAGCGCCAGCGCCTCGCCGACCTTCTGCACGCACACGCCGATCGCGCCGGCGCGCATCTGCAGCTTCGCGATCGCGGCGCTCTTGTGCATCTTCGCGTGCGGTCGCAGTCGCAGGCCGTGTTCGCGCGCGAAGGTGGCCATCGCGGCCAGGTTGCGCTCCATCGCGTCGAGGTCGACGACGAGGGCCGGCGTGTCGATCGCTTCGACACGATCGCCGAGCTTCGCGGCAGGCGCCGAACTCACGCGGCGGCCTTGGTCGCCGGCGTCGGCTTCATCGGCGCGTCGACATCGGCGTACTCGCCCTGGGCGTCGTCGTCGAGGTGGTAGGTGTCGCTCCAGCCGACCAACGTAAAGCCCTGCGGCGTGTACAGCAGCCGGTTGATTGCGGCATTGCCGAGTTGCCAGGAGCGCGGGGCGTCGAGCGCGACGCGCGCGGCGGCGCGATACAGGCAGTCCATCACGCCGCCGTGCGAGACCAGCGCGATCGTCTGGCCGGGGTGCCTGGCTGCGAGCCGGGTCGCGGTCGCGATGCTGCGCTCGAAGAACGTGTTCAGCGTCTCTCCGCCCGGGGCGCCGAAAGTCGGGTCGCGATGGCGCCAGCGCTCGCCCATCTCGGGCCAGCGCGCGTTGATCTCGGTGTAGCTCAGGCCCTCGAACTCGCCGAAGCCGCGCTCGCGCAAACCCGCATCGGTGACGACCGTGTCGCCGCAGCCGCGCGAGACGGCCTGCGCGGTCTCCATCGCACGCAGCAGATCGCTCGAATAGATCGCCTCGATGTTCTCGTCGGCGACCGCGAGCGCGAGCCGGTGCACCTGCCAGCGGCCCATGTCGTTGAGCGGCACATCGAGTTGGCCCTGGATGCGGCCGTCGACGTTCCATGCGGTCTCGCCATGGCGGATCGCGAGGATGCGCGTGGGCTGCTGATCCTCGGGCGCGCCCGTCAGATCGGCCATCTAGATCAACCGGCGGTTCAGCGTGTAGGTGCCCGAGTGCGTGGCCTCGGCCAGGATGTGCGGGTAGATCGCCTCGCGCACCTGCTGGCCGGTGAAGTTGCCTTCGACCGGCACGCGGGAGGCGGCCAGCGCGTAGACCGTGAACACGTAATGGTGGATCAGCGAATCGTTGAACGGCGGGAACGGGCCGTCGTAGCCGAAGTAGTCGCCGGCCATCTCCGCGTCGCTGGCGAACCAGCCGGTGTAGTCGTTCAGGCCATGGCGCGCGCCGGGCAGTGCCGAGACCTCGGGCCCCGGCTTGCCGCGCGCCGTGAAGCCGTGGCTGAACTGCCCTTCTTTCAGCTCGGTCAGCGAAGCCGGCAGGTCGATCATGACCCAGTGAAAGAAGTCCACGCGCGGCAGATCGGCCGGCACTTCGCGGTCGGGCTGGTTCACGTCGTCGCCCTGGCTGGGCACGTCGAAGTCGTGGCAGATCAGCGCGAACGATTTCGTGCCGGCAGGCACTTCGCTCCACCCGAGATGCGGGCTGCGGTTGTCGGAGAAGCCGACGCCCTTGGCGACGTCCGGCTTGCCCGCCGCGTAGCGGGTGGGGATGCGCTCGCCGTTGATCCAGCTGTCGCTCCAGAGCTTCATCTCAAACCCCCCAGACGATGTCGGCGCCCTCGGTGATCGAGCGCTTCATCATTTCCACCAGCGGCCAGGCCCGCTGGCGCAGCGTGACGCCGTCGCGCGGTGCGAGCTTCCTGCCTTCGGCCGCGGCGTCTTTTTCGGCCTTGGCGCGGGCCGCCTCGTCGGCCGCCACGGCCTGCTCGATCGCGGCGATCGCGCCGCTCATCGCAGCGGATTCGATGATGCCCTGCGCGGACGGCGACTTGCCGATCACGCGAAGCACCTCGTCGCCGGCCGGGCCGGTCATGATGACGTCGCCGTCGGCCTTGGATTTGAATTTGTAGATCATGGTCCGTACGTCATGGTGTGTACATGAAGCCGCGGTTGAACGGGAACGGCGATTGTGCCCCCGGCATCGGCCCCTCATCCACATGCCCGCTCGGCCTCGATGCCAGCATCTGGAACAACGCCATCCAGCCGCGCTCGAAGCCCATCGCGCTCCCCGCGAGGTACATGCGGTAGGCGCGCACCACGCTCTCGCCGGTGAGCTCGCGGGCGCGCGCCAGCTGTGCCTCGAGCGCGTCGCTCCAGGCCCACAGGGTGCGCGCGTAGTGCGGCCGCAGGTTCTCGAGGTCGAGCGGTTCGAGCTGGGCCTCGCTCATCGCCTCGGTGACCTTCGAGACGTGCAGCAGTTCGCCGCCGGGAAAGATGTAGCGCTCGATGAAATCGCCCATGCCGGCGCCGAGCTGGTGGTTGCGCGTGCCGCCGGCGGTGATGCCGTGGTTCATCAGCAGGCCGCCGGGCTTGAGCAGGCGGTGGATCTTGGCGAAGTAGGCCGGCATCAGTGCGCGACCCACGTGCTCGAACATGCCGATCGAGGCGATCTTGTCGTAGGGCTCGTGCTCGGGCAGATCGCGGTAGTCGAGCAGTTCCATCGTGACGCGGCCGCGCAGGCCCTGCGCATCGATCAGCTGGTTGACGTGCGCATGCTGGTTCTTCGACAGCGTGATGCCGTGGCCGCGCACGCCGTAGTGCTGCGCCGCCCACATCAGCAGGCCGCCCCAGCCGGCGCCTATGTCGAGAAAGCGCTCGCCGGGCTCGAGCATCAGCTTGCGGCAGATGTGGTCGAGCTTGGCCTGCTGGGCCCGTGCCAGCGACATGCCGGGCTCGCGGAAGTAGGCGCACGAATACAGGCGCATCGGGTCGAGCCAGAGTTCGTAGAACGCGTCCGAGACGTCGTAGTGGAACTGGATCTGCTGCGCATCGGCATGCACCTGATGGCGGGCGCGCGAGCGCGCGTTGAGGCGGATCTCGCGCCACCAGTTCAGCGTGCTGCTGCTGCCGCTTTCCTGCGTCGGGTCGGTCGCGATCATCTGCGACGCGATCACCATCAGGTCGCGCATCGTGCCGTCGAAATCGAGCCGGCCTTCGACATAGTCCTGAGCGACCTTGCCCACCTCGCCCGCCGCGATGTGCGCCAGCGACGACATCTGCTTCAGGCGGATCGTGATCGCGGCGTCTTCCACGCCGATGCGGTGGCCGTCGGGCAGCACGACCGCCAGCGGGAGCGTCAGGCCTTCGAGCTTGCGCTCCAGCAACGAATCCATCACTTTCATCGTCGAACTCCTTTCGTTCGACGACTCTACAAAAAATGCGCGATGGGTGCTCGAAGCGGGTCAGCCACCGACACCCGGCACGCGGGCTTCGAACGCGACCGCGTCGAGCGCCGGCGCGTAAAGATATCCCTGAAACAAATCGCAACCGGCTTCCTGCAGGAACCGGCGCTGTGCCTCGGTCTCGACGCCCTCGGCGACGATCTGCAGCCGCAGCGCGCGGCCCATCTGGATGATCGCCTGCACGATCGCCGCATCGCTCTCTTCGGTGGGCAGGCCGCTGACGAAGCTGCGGTCGATCTTGAGCCGCCCGACGGGCACGCGCTTCAGGTAGGCCAGGCTCGAATAGCCGGTGCCGAAGTCGTCGATCGCGAGCTTCACACCGAGTTGTGCGAGCGCCTGCAGGCGCAGCATCGCGTCCTGCGCGTCCTGGATGAGGATCGACTCGGTGAGCTCCAGTTCGAGCCACTGCGGCGGCAGTTTCGCCTCGCGCAGCGCCGCGGCCACACCGTCGACGAAGCCCGGCTGCTGGAACTGCAGCGCCGAGACGTTCACCGAGACGGTCATCGCCCGCCCCGCCGCCGCCCATGCCGCGGCCTGGCCGACGGCGCGCTCGAGCACCCACGCGCCGATCGAGACGATGAAGCCGCTCTCTTCCGCCACGGGGATGAACTCGGCCGGCGAGAGCTCGCCGAGCTCGGGGTCGCGCCAGCGGATCAGCGCCTCGGCGCCGACGACCTCGCCTCCGCGCAGATCGACCTGCGGCTGGTAGTGAAGCCGGAAGCGGCCCTGCGCCAGCGCCAGCCGCATCGCGTGATCGAGCTTCATGCGCGAACGCGAATGCCCGTCGTCCTGCTCCGGTCGCTGCCGGTGGAAGCGGAAGCCGGCACGGCCGGCGAGCTTCACGTCGCGCATCGCGGCATCGGCGCGGCGCACCAGTTCATCCATGCCGCCGCCATCGTTCGGGTACAGCGAGATGCCCACGCTGGCCGTCACCGTGAAGCTCATGCCGCCCTGCGTGAAGGGCTGCTTCAGCGCCTCCATCACACGCCACGCCGTGCTCTCCGCGCCGCGGTCGTCGACGCTGTTGGCGAGCACGACGAATTCGTCGCCGCCCAGCCGTGCGACCGTGTCGACCTGGCGCACGCAGCCCTTGACGCGGTCGGCCACGTCGAGCAACACCCGGTCGCCGAAAACGCGGCCCAGCGTCTCGTTGATGTGGTTGAAGCGGTCGAGGTTCAGGAACAGCAGCGCGAACGGCGTGCCCTCGCGCTTGGCCTGTGCGAGCGCGACCTCGACACGGTCGGCGAACAGCCGGCGGTTCGGCAGGCCGGTCAGCGCGTCGGTGTACGACAGGGTCTCGATGCGCTGGTTCGCCTCGAGTTTCTCGGTGATGTCGCGGAAGGAGTAGACGCGCCCGATCGGCCGGCCGCGCATGCACTGCGGCATCGTCACGCGCTCGAAGACCTTGCCCGAGTGCAGGCGCAGCACGTCGCTCGCCTGCAGCATGGTGGCGTCGTCGATCGCGGCGAGGCGGCGCATGTAGGCGGCCGAGTCGAGGACGCTGCGGCGCATCCATTCGAGCACCGAGTCGTCGTTGCGCCGTCCGAGCAGCTCGGCCGGGATCTGCCACAGGCTCGCGAAGCGCTGGTTGAAGTTGCGGATGCGGCCGGCGAGGTCGGTGACGAGGATGCCGTCCTGCGTCGATTCGAGCGTGGCGCGCAGGTCGGCGGCCGCGCCTTCGAGCTCGCGCTCGACCTTCAGCTGCGCACTGCGGTCGTGCAGCACGACAACGTAGTACGCGGCGGCGGCATCCTGCGCGCCGTGCACGCGGCTCACGCGGCGGGTCACCGCGCGGGTCGTGCCGTCGGCGGCGCTCACCAGGGTGTCGGATTCGATCTGGTCGACCAGGCCCTGCGACACCTCATCCCAGAAGCACAGGTCTTCGGGCGTGGCCGCGAGTTCGACCATCGCCTTGCCGACCAGCTCGGCCGGCGTCATCGCCATCAGTTCGCCGGCGGCGTGGTTGGCGCTCACGATGCGCAACGTGTGCGCGTCGACGAGCCAGACGGCATCGAGCATCGCCGCGCTCAGCCGCGACCAGGTCGCAAGCGGCTCGGTCAGCGGCGGGTGGGCTTCCAGGTCGCGGTTCACATCATTCCGCCGTGGCCGCGACGGCAGCGTCGGCGTTGAGCGGCTCGAAGAAGTAGGCGGTGCGCGGGCGCGGCGCGAGGTAGTCGAGCGCGGCCGTCGGCAACTGCGCGGGCTTGATGCTGCGCCGGATGCCCAGGCCTTGCTTGCCCTCGAGATCGACGATCAGCGCCTCGTCGCGGGGCACCTTGGCTTCGTGCACGAGCACGCGGGGCTTCAGCGGGCGGGTCGAGTTCACGCCCACCACGATCGCGTAGCGGTCGTCGGTGAGCTGGACTGTGGAGCCGGCCGGGTACACGCCCATCATGCGGATGAAGGCGCCGAGGATCGCGGTGTCGAACTTGCTCTTGCCCTGCGCGAACAGCAACGAGAGCGATTCGTGCGGCGTCAAGGCCCTGGCGGCGACGTTGGGGTTGCACAGGTTGTCGTAGCGGTTGACCAGCGAGACGATGCGCGCCGCGGCCGTCATGCGGTCGGTGTTCAGGCGCAACGGGAAGCCGCTGCCGTCGGCGTGCTCGTGGTGCTGCGCGATCACCAGCGTCGCGCCCGGCGAGAGGCCCATCTTGCGCGCGTAGCCGACACCGTGCGCCACGTGTTCTTCGTAGAAGCGCAGCTCGGACCCGCTGAATTGCTCCTCGCGGTGGCGCACCCGGTCGGGCAGGTCGATCTTGCCGATGTCGTGAAGCATCGCGCCGACGCCCAGATCGAGCATGTCGGCCTCGGCCAGGCCGAAGGTGCGGCCCATCAGCAGCGAGATGATGGTGACGTTGAGCGCATGAACCCCAGCCTTGTCACCGGCCGCATCCGACAGCAGGCGAATGCACAGCTCCTGCTCGCCGAGCATCTTGTCGACCAGAGACTTCGAGAGCTGCTCGGCTTGCGCGCGCGCCTCGGTCGGCTTGCTCGGCACCAGATCGGTCAGGTGCTTGCAGTCGTGCGCGGCTTCGGCGAACTGGCGCTCGCACAACTGCAACGCGGCGCGTTGGGCCGAGAGCTGGTGCTTGTGCGCCGTGCGAGCGATCGCCTCGGGCGATTCGGGCAATGCCGACACGGGGACCGCGTGGGCAACGTCCTCCAGCGCCTTCGATTCGGTGTCGAGTGCCGCCGGCTGTGTCCAGCCGGTGCGCTCGACCGGCAGCAGCGCGTCGCTCTGCGTCGGGCTCCAACGCACGCGCCGCACGCCGAGCGAGCGGATCGTCGCGACCTGCTCGTCGCTGGCGATCTTGAAGTTGCCGAGGGGGAACGGGTGCGCCATCCAGCTCATGTCCAAATGCACGAACATGCCGACGCGCAGGTCGTCTACCTCGATCAACTCTTTGCTGGCGCTTGCTTTCATCGAATGGTGGCCGCGTGTGCAATGGGCACACGGGGACTGTCGGGGATATCGGCGAGGGCCGGGCGGACTTGAATCCGAATGCAACAGCCGCGTTCCGTGCCGTCAGGGGCGCAGGTAGGCCCAGCCTTCTTGCTGGCGCTTGACGATCTCGACCACGCCGGCCGGCACGTAGGTGACATTCGGGTGCATGTCGGCACGCGATAGCTTCTGGCCGCGCATGGTGTTCTCGCAGGCGTTGACCGCGATCCCTGCCTTGATGGCCTCGGAGACACGCGAGTTCGTCGGCGCGTCGAGCTTCAGCATGCCGATGCCGGGGCCGTAGGCGACGATCTCGATGGCGACCTTGTCGGCGCCGAGTTCTTCCTGCAGGTTCCTGACGTTGTTCAGCACCAGGTTCCAGCGCGCCGGGTCGGCCTCGCTGACCTGCACGACGACGCGGGCCGGTCTGCCGGTCTCCTGGGCCACGGCCGACAGCGGGGCGACGAACACGGCAGCGGCGATGAGCAGGAAAGAACGGCGCATGGCGAACCTCGTGGGGGTGGCGGTCACGGCATTCTGCGACTTCAACGCTCGATCCGCGTCGACAGCACGATCGCCGAGGTCGTGCGCTCGACGCCGTCGAGCCCGCCGATGCGGTCGATCAGCGCGTCGAGTTCGCCGATCGACGCCGCCGCGACGATCGCGATCAGGTCGAACGGCCCGCTGACCGAATGCAGCACACGCACCTCGGGGATCCTGCGCAGCGCGAGCTCGATCGCGCCGCTGCGCTTCGGCGCCAGCGTGATCAGCACATGGGCGCGCACCAGATCGGCTTCGAGTTCATCGGGCACGACCACCGTGTAGCCGGTGATCACACGCTGGCGCTGCAGCCGCTCCATGCGGCTTTGCACCGTGGTGCGCGAGAGCTGGAGCTTGCGCGCCAGTTCGGCCGTGGGTGCGCGGGCATCGTCGCGCAGCAACGAGAGCAGGGCGATGTCGGTCGCGTCGAGCAAAGGTTTGGTCATTTGGCACAAATCTGGCCTTGATATCGCCGAAGTATGCACGGCGTATCGTCTGATTGACAGATGCGTTTTGCGCTGGCCGCCAGCAGAATCCGCTCATTCACGGCAGCTTCTGGAGACTTCCATGCGCAACATCCTCGTCATCGGCAGCGGCAAGATCGGCTCGGTCGTTGCCGACCTGCTCGTGAACACGCCGGAAGAAGGCGGCTACCGCGTCACCGTGGCCGACCGCTGCGCCGCGACCCTGGCGCGGACTGCGCCGCTCGGCCACGCACGCCTGAGTACCTTGTTGCTCGACGTGACCGACCCGGCTCAGCTGCGCGACGCGATGCAGGGCTGCTTCGCGGTGCTCAGCGCCGCGCCCTACCACCTCACGCTGAAGGTGGCGCAAGCCGCGCGCGAGGCCGGCGTGCACTACCTCGACCTGACCGAAGACGTGGCGAGCACGCGGGCGATCCGCGAACTCGCCAGCGGCGCCTCCACCGCCTTCATCCCGCAGTGCGGCCTGGCGCCCGGCTTCATCTCGATCGTCGCGGCCGATCTGGCGCGGCAGTTCGATTCGCTCGACTCGGTGCGCATGCGGGTCGGCGCGCTGCCGGCCTATCCGAGCAACGCGCTGAACTACAACCTCACCTGGAGCACCGAGGGCGTCATCAACGAGTACTGCGAGCCTTGCGAGGCGATCGTCGACGGGCGGCTTTGCGCCGTGCCCGCACTGGAGGAGCGCGAAGAGTTCTCGCTCGACGGCGTTCTCTACGAGGCCTTCAACACCAGCGGCGGCCTGGGCACGCTGTGCGAGACGCTGGCCGGCAAGGTGCGCACGCTCAACTACCGCACGATCCGCTACCCGGGCCACGCTGCCATCATGAAGGCGCTGCTGCACGACCTGCGCCTGAAAGACCGGCGCGATGTGCTGAAGGACATCCTCGAACAATCCCTGCCCTCGACCATGCAGGACGTCGTCATCGTCTTCGTCACCGTCGCCGGCCTGCGCGACGGGCGCCTGCAGCAGGAGACCTACGCCCGCAAGATCTACAGCCAGGTGCTGGCCGGGAAGATGCGCAGCGCGATCCAGATCACGACCGCATCGAGCCTGTGCGCGATGCTCGACCTGCTTTCGGCAGGCGATCTGCCGCAAGCCGGATTCGTGCGCCAGGAAGAAGTGCCACTGGCGGCGTTTCTCGCGAACCGCTTCGGCCGGGTTTACGCAGCGGAAGCGATTGCACACGCGGCGTGAACCTGACCGACACCCCAACAATACCAATCAGGCCATTTTGTGACCGGCCAGTTCAAAATGCATCTGATCGCTTAGAGTCTCCGTATCGGTTTCTATAACGGGCACTTCTGCCCGCCGAAACAGGAGCGCCGACATGGCCGACAGCACCGCGGTAGCCGTCAACTGGGTCGAACAGGGCCTCGTCCCCGACCGGGTCATCCGCCTGGGCATCCGCCGACTGTTGAAGTCGCGGCTGGCCGAGCTGAAGAGTGGCGACGCCGTTGCGGTGGCCGAACTCACGCAGTCTTTCGTCGACGGGTTGCGAAACGCCCCGCTGGCACTGCTGCCCGAAAAGGCGAACGAACAGCATTACGAGGTGCCGGCCGCATTCTTCGGCGCCGTGCTGGGCTCGCACCGCAAGTACAGCAGCTGCTTCTGGGGCGAGGGCGACAGCGCCGTGCACACGCTGGGCCAGGCCGAAGCCGCCGCGCTGCAGATCACCTGCGAGCGCGCCGGCCTGGCCGACGGCCAGCAGGTGCTCGAACTCGGCTGCGGCTGGGGCTCGCTGAGCTTGTGGATGGCCGAGCGCTTTCGCGGCAGCCGCATCACGGCGCTGTCGAACTCGCACTCGCAACGCGAGTACATCGAGGCGCAGGCCGCGCAGCGCGGGCTGACCAACCTCACCGTGATCACCCGCGACATCAACGAGTTCGACACCGAGCAGCGCTTCGACCGCGTCGTCTCGGTCGAGATGTTCGAGCACTTGCGCAACTGGCCGCAGGCCTTCGGCCGCGTCGCGCGCTGGTTGAATGCCGATGGCCGCTTCTTCATGCACGTGTTCGCGCACCGTGAGGCGCCCTATGCCTTCGTCGAGCGCGACGCGAGCGACTGGATGAGCAAGCACTTCTTCTCCGGCGGGATGATGCCGAGCGACGACCTCGCGCTGCACTGCCAGGACGACCTGCGCCTGCTGAATCGCTGGCGCTGGGACGGCACGCACTACGAGCGCACCTCCGAGGCCTGGCTGCGCAACATGGACGAGCACCGCGATACGCTGATGCCGCTGTTCGAGCAGACCTACGGCCGCGAACAGGCCGGCGTGTGGTGGATGCGCTGGCGGCTGTTCTTCATGTCGGTCGCCGAGCTGTTCGCCTACGACGACGGGCAGCAGTGGTGGGTGAGCCACTACCTGTTCCAGAAGCGTGCCTGAGACGCGGATGACCTCGGCGGCGGTCGACGTGGGCGGCGCCAAGCCGAGCAGCGCGTCGGTCGCGCCGACGCGCCGCCTGCAGATCGCGAACTTCGTCGTCTTCCAGGCGGCGTGGTTCGCGGCCGTGCTCGGGGCAGCACACCGCATCCCGCTGTGGGGCACGGCCTGCGTGATCGCGGCGATCCTCTGGCACCTGGGCGTCTCGGCGCGGCCGGCGAAGGAAGCCAAGCTGATCGCGCTGGCCTGCGCGCTCGGCCTCGTCGTCGAAACCATCGTGGCCATGCAGGGCCACGTCGCGTACCCCTCGGGCCAGCCCGTCGCGTGGCTCGCGCCGTACTGGATGGTTGCGCTGTGGGGCGAGTTCGCGATCGCGCTGAACGTAACGATGCGCTGGATGAAGCGGCGACTCTGGCTCGCTGCCGTGCTCGGCGCAGTCGCCGGGCCGATGGCGTTCGCATCGGGCGTCAGGCTCGGCGGCGCGCAGTTCATCGACACCACGCCCGCGCTGGTGACGCTGGCATGCGCCTGGGCGGTGGCCATGCCGCTGCTGATGTGGCTGTCGAACCGCTTCGACGGTGTCTCGGTGCCGGAGGCGTCGCGTGTCTGAAATCCACATCGGCCTGGCGGGCCTCGCGCTGATCGCCGCGCTCGGCTTCCTCACCTGGCTCGCGAGCCTGGTGCAGCGCGACGTGAGCCTGGTCGACCGCACCTGGTCGATCTTCATCACCGGCGCCGCGGCGGTCTACTTTGCCCTGCTGCCGGCACCGGGCGCGCGCGGTGCGTGGATGCTCGGCCTGGCGGCCGCGTGGGCGCTGCGATTGAGCCTCTACATCACGGCGCGCAACTGGGGCCACGGTGAAGATCGCCGCTACCAGGAAATCCGCGCTCGCAACGAACCGAACTTCGCGTTCAAGAGCCTGTACCTCGTCTTCGCGTTGCAGGCCCTGCTGGCGTGGACGGTCTCGGCGCCGTTCTTCGCCGGGATGGCAGGCGCTCGCCCCATCGCTGCACTCGACGTGATCGGCCTCGCGCTGGCCGCGTTCGGCATCGTGTTCGAGGCCGTCGGCGATGCCCAGATGTCGCGCTTCAAGGCCGATTCGGCCAACAAGGGCCAGGTGATGGACCGCGGCGTCTGGCGCTACACGCGCCACCCCAACTACTTCGGCGAGACCTGCATCTGGTGGGGCTTCTGGCTCGTCGCGCTCGGCGGCGCGGGCCTGAGCGGCGCATGGACCATCGTCTCGCCGATCCTGATGACGGTGCTGCTGCTGAAGGTCTCGGGCGTGAGCCTGCTCGAAAAGGACATCGGCGAGCGCCGCCCGGCCTACCGCGACTACATCGCGCGCACCAACGCGTTCTTCCCCGGGCCGCCGCGCCGCAAGGAGTCGACATCATGAGATTCAACGCGATCAAGCGCGGCCCGGCGATCGGCAGCACCACCATCGGCGCCGCACTGGCCTGCAGCGCACTGCTGGCGATCGCCGGCCCTGCCGCGCCGCCGACCGGCGAGTGGAATTTCCAGGCGCTGCTCGACGGTACGCCGATCGGCCATCATCGCTTCAGCGTTACCGGCCAGGGCGACGAGCGCAAGGTCGTCAGCGAGGCGAACTTCCAGGTCAAGTTCCTGGGCTTCTCGGCTTACACCTACCGCCACAAGGCCACCGAGCACTGGCAGGGCGAATGCCTGACCGCGTTGAACTCGACCACCGACGACGACGGCAAACCCGAGAGCGTGCGCGCCGATCGTAACGACCCGACACTGAAGGGATGCGTGATGAGCTTCGCCTACTGGAACCCGGCGATCCAGACGCAGTCGAAGCTGTTGAACGCGCAGACCGGCAAGCTGGAATCGGTGCAGGTCAAGCGCGTCGGTAGCGGCTCGGTCGAGGTGCGCGGCAAGCCGGTCGAGGCGACCGAGTTCCGTATCACCGGCGCGGCCAGCCCCATCGTCGTCTGGTACTCGGCGCAGGGCGAATGGGTCGGGCTGGACTCGACCGTGGCCGGTGGCCGCAAGCTCAGTTACCGGCTGCAATGAACCCCCTCACACGCACGAAAGGAGTCACGTCATGCGTTTGCCACGATTGTTCTCGCCTCTGCTCGCGGTTGCGCTCGTCGCCGGCTGCGCCAGCACGCCCGAGATGAAACCCGTCACGCTCGTTCCGAAAGTCGACCTGCCGCGCTTCATGGGCGACTGGTACGTGATCGCGAACATCCCGACCTTTCTCGAGAAAGGTGCGTACAACGCAAAGGACAGCTACACGCTCGCACCCGACGGCACGATCCCGACCACCTTCAGCTTCAACGCCGACGGCTTCGACGGCCCGCGCAAGAGCTACGACTCCAAGGGCTTCGTGATGGACGGC
>Ga0209583_10000093_pt1 | contig 28081 bp, 21 predicted proteins | sample Str014_FD_187201 | JGI IMG/M metagenome (GOLD analysis project Ga0209583, IMG submission 187201) | Freshwater sediment microbial communities in response to fracking from Pennsylvania, USA - Straight Creek_MetaG_SC_2014 (SPAdes) (version 2) | ecosystem: Environmental > Aquatic > Freshwater >... | reverse complement strand
CGAGCGCACTCGATCTCGGCGAGCTGCCCACGCTCGAGGTCTACGACGGCGCGGGCGCGTACCGCTACGACAACACCGCCCACGCCGAGCGCGCCGCAGCCCTCGCGCTGTCTGCCCTCGAACTCGGCTACAAGCAGTTCGAAGGTCACGGCAGCGCCCGGCACCTCAAGTCCGGCCAAACCTTCACCCTGATCGACCACCCGCTGTACGGCGCCAACACCACCGCCTTCAACTACGCCGGCGCAGCCACCGCCTCGCACCCGCGGCCCGACAACCAGTTCGTCCTTACCGCGATCGAACACCACGCCACCAACAACCTCGGCGCCCAGGCCGCCGAGCTGCTGGGCCTGACCGAGCTGGAGCCCGGCACCTACCTCAACCACTTCCACTGCGTGCCCGCCGCCGCGCCACTCGTGCCCCTGTTCGTGCGCAAGCCCACGGCCCCCCACACCCAGACCGCACTCGTGGTCGGCTTGCCGGGCGAGGTACTGAGCACCGACCGCGACCACCGCGTCAAGGTGCAATTCGCCTGGCAGCGCGGGATGCAGCCCAATTCCGGCGGGCTCGCCCACGCCGCGGCGGGTGACGCCCAGGGCAACGCCCCCGGCAACGAGCGATCCGGCAGCTGGGTGCGCGTGGCCCAGCCCGCGGCCGGCGCGAACTGGGGCGCGGTCTACACCCCGCGCCTCGGCACCGAGGTGGCGATCGGCTTCGTCGACGGCGACATCGACCGGCCCCTCGTGCTGGGCCAGCTCTACAACGGCGCCGACACCCCGCCCTTCAGCGCCGGGGTGGACTCGGGCGTCAACCACCCCGGCGTGATCTCGGGCGTGCACACGCACAGTCTCGATCAGGCCAGCTTCAACCAGTGGGTTCTCGACGACGCCGCGGGGCAGTTGCGCATGCGCTTGCTGGCGGGCTACGCCAATGCCGAGCTGGGGCTGGGCCACCTGATCCAGCAAAGTGCCAATTCGGCGAACCGCGGCAGCTGGCGCGGCGCGGGCTTCGAGGCGCTCACCCAGGGCTGGGTGACGGTGCATGCGGCCAAAGGCCTGCTGGTGTCGGCCACGACACGGCAAGGCAGCTACGGCTCGGCACAAGGCACGCAGATGGACGCGGCCGAGGCGCTGGCGCAGCTCAAGGGCGCGCGCGATCTGGGGCTGCGCATGGGGCAGGCGGCGAAGGCGGCAGGCGGGCATCCGCTGGTGTCCTTCGAGGACGGGAAGTCGGTGCCGAAGTGGCTGGATCAGGTCGATCCGAAGAAGGACGGCAAGCACGCGGGGGCGGTCAACGGGCAGCAAGCCCTGAAGGCCGACGACCGGGCGCTCGGGGAACCTGTCGAGAGCTTCGCCAGCCCGGTCGTGCTGATGGAGTCACCGAGCGCGGCGCTGCTGGCGACCGAAGCCGGCATCCAAGCCTTCGCGGGGCAAGACCTGAGCCTGAGCGCCCAGGGCGATGTCCACCAGACCGCCGCGCACACCTGGGCCAGCGTGACGGGCAAGACGACGAGTTGGTATGTGCACTCGGGCGGGGTCAAAGCCTTCGCGGCGAACGGGCCGGTCAGCCTGCGCGCGCACACCGACAGCTTGCAGATCTGGGCCGACAAGGATGTCACCGTCATCAGCGTGAACGACCAGATCACGATCAGCGCCAGCGCCAAGATCGAGTTGATCGCCGGGCAGAGCTCGGTCACGCTGAGCGGCGGCGACATCGAGTTCAGGACGCCGGGGGCGTTCACGGTGAGGGGGTCCGGGCATGCGTTCTTGGGTGGGGGGTCGCAGGCGGCGCGGATTCCGACGCTACCAGGCGCATTGGTGTCGATCCCACCGCCCGGTCCCACCGACCTGCAATTCCGCCGCACCTATGCCGACGGCATGCCGATTGCAGGTATTTCCTACAAAGTCACGCTCGCCGACGGCTCCAAGCGCAGCGGCGTGACGGACGCAGAAGGCTTGGCAAGCCAAACCGGCGTGCCGCCCGGCGCCGCGTCCGTCGTATATGGCTTGGACCGCAATCCCCCAACGTCCAGCGTTCAGATGGAGGTCGATGACGACCTCAGGGAATTGTTCGCGCAGCAGCCATTGCCTCGATCTTCTTCCTTGCCGCAAGCATGAGGCGCGCACGATCGTGAACGAAATCCTCGATGGCGTTTGGAAGCGCGTGGTCGGCGGACTCGACTGGCTCAAGCAGGTCATCTTCGGCGAGTTCGACGAGAACCGAGAGCTCTCGGCGATCATCGCTGACATGCTGCTGAGCTTCGTGCCGGGCGTGATCATCGTTACCAGCGCGCGCGATTTGACCGCTGTGATCGTGCGCCTGGCCAAGCATCCCGAGAAGCGCGATCACGTTGAAGAGTGGATGCTGCTGATCGCCTGCACGATCCCACTCGTTCTACCCGTATTGGCGGCAGCAGTGGGCGCGGCGGCCGCCGGTGTGGGGGCGATTGTCGGCGGCATCGCCGGCAGTGAGGCTGGCGCTGCGCTGCGTGCTGTATGTCTGCTGCTGATCAGGAAGGGTGCATACGTATTGACAGAGCTTGTCGGGTTTCTACGCCGCTTCATCAAGGGCGACATCATGAAGGTGTTACGCGACGTCAAGTTCGTGCAATACGGCGACGCACTGGTGAAATATATCGGCGAGTTCATCGGTAAGCTGGTCACGATCATCAACAAGCTACGCGCCGAACTCTTAAAGCTCGACTACTTCCACTGGCTATCTCAGACGCTGCAAAAGCTGGAAGAACTCGAGCGCGGGTTCTATGGCGTGCAGCAGAGCGCGATCAAGGCGATCCCGAGAGCGCTGGTCGAGCTTGATGCACGACTTCAGCACATGCTTTCTGAAGCGCTGCCACACACACCGCTGCCCGCCCCTACCGGCGTGCCGGCCGGGCGCCCAAGGCCGATACGAACCAACCCTGAGCGAGTGCCGGCGATGCCCGGCAATCCACTCGGAACGCCCAAGGGAACGAAGCCGCCCATACGTACAGAGCCAGCCGAACCCGGGCCGAACGTGCATCCGGAAACGCCCAAGGAGCCCAGGCTCAAGGTGATGCAGGAGGAGAAGGTTCCGTGTTTTAGCGCTGCAAACCTGCCGGTAGTGAAGGCCGGCGAGATGGACCGTCAGCTTGCGGGGCAGCAGACGGGTCTAAACAGTATGACGGTGCAGGAGTATTTGGATGGGCGCAAAGCGTTCGGCGATGCAAAAGCGGCAGGGCTGAATCCACGGGGCTCGGGTCAACCAGCGGTGGATGCGCGCTCGGAGTTTGAGGACAAGTTGAAGCGAGACCTACAGGATCGGTATCTCGAAGACGGCATGTCGCCTGGCGCGGCCAAGAACAAAGCAGCTGCCGACGCCTCCTCGGAGATGGCAACCTTGGCTGCCCTGCACAGCCCGGACATTGTGGCTGGAGGGAAGAACGTGATCGACGGTATGGGTGATCGCTCGGTCAACTCCTCCATCGGCTCCCAGTGGAGAGGCCGCGTGAGCGATCTGGACAAGGCTGCCCAAGGTGTACCGGCGAGCGAGCGAGCAACAACCCGCATGAACGCCAAATTGGAGCGATGCAAATGAGCGATCTGAATGAGCAGATGGACGAAGAGTTTTCGTGCTTCTACAAAGACGAGGGTTTCGGTCCGGCTATCCATTCGCAGCCTGTCACGCCTGAAAAGCTCGCCAGATTCCGCGGCAAGCTTCCCGATCAATTGCTGACCTATTGGCAGACCTACGGCTTCAGCGGCTACGGGAAGGGGTTGTTTTGGATCGTCGATCCAGATGAGTGGGAGCCCGCACTCGAGGCGTGGATCGGAGATATGCCGTTCATGGAGCAGGACGCTTACTACGTGGTCGCACGCAGTGCGTTCGGCCAACTCTTTTTGTGGGGAACCAAGAGTGGTCTAAGTCTCGATGTCAAGAGCCTGTGGGGAATGATTTTTCCTCGTGACAATTCCGAGCGTGTCGCTCGGGGCAAATCGGACATGTTGGTCCGCAGCTTCTTTCTCGGGCTGACGGCAAAAAGCCTTGAGCAAAAGGACTACCTGGACAAACCGCTATTTGGCCGAGCCCTCGGTGCCCTGGGACCGTTGTCTCCCGACGAGATGTACGGGTTTGAGCCCGCACTTGCCGCCGGCGGCAGAGCCGACTTGAAAAGCATGCGCAAGGTCAAGGCGGTCGAGCACTTGATCATGCTGGCGCAGCTTGGCGAGCGTCAGATCATGCGCGACATCGTGAAGGACGCGAAAGTGGCGGGCCTGATGAAGTAGGCGGGTCGTTTCGCGAAGGACTTACGGAAGGTCGTTAGCGCCCCCGGCCTGACCGTTCAAAGCCGCATCGGGCTCACCACGTACTGGAACCCGACGCGGTCGGGAAAACTGAACAGCGCGCTCGATTGCGCATCGAGCAGATCGACCCGCACCATCTCGTCGTCTGCCTGGGTCAGCGCGTCGAGCAGGTAGCCGATGTTGAAGCCGATCTCGAGCGTGTCGCCGGCGTAGTCGACCTCGATGTCTTCGTCCGCCGCCTCGAACTGCGCATTGCTGGCTGCGATGCGCAGCGCACCCGGTGCGAGGTGCAGCCGCACTCCCCTGAATTTCTCGCTCGTCATGATCGCCGCGCGCTGCAGGCCCGCGAGCAAGTGCGCGCGGCCAAGCGTAAGGCTGTTGCGGTGCGCTGTCGGGATCACGCGCCGGTAGTCGGGGAACCGGCCTTCGACTAGCTTGGTGACGAACTCGATGCCGTCGAACGAGAAGGTCGCCTGCGCCGCGGCGAACCGGATTCGCACGCCGCGTTCGGCGCCAGCGTCGCCGCGCAGCAGGCGCTGCAACTCCAGCACGGCCTTGCGCGGCAGGATCACTTGCTGCCCCGGCAACTCGTGCTCGGCCGTGGCCCGGGCCAGCGCCAGCCGGTTGCCGTCGGTCGCGACCAGGGTCAGGCTCGTGCCCTCGGCAATGAACAGCATGCCGTTGAAGAAGTGGCGGATGTCCTGCACCGCCATCGCGAAGCCGACCTGCGCGATCAACGACTTGAGCACTGCCTGGGGCAACTCGAACGCCGGCCCGTAGGCCGCAGCCTCCTGAACGAGCGGAAAGTCCTGCGCTGGCAGGGTCTGCAGCGTGAAGCGGCTCTTGCCAGCGCGCAAGTTCAGCTTGTCGCCGGCGCTGCTCAGGGTCACGCGCTGGTCGACCGGCATCGCGCGCAGGATGTCGGCGAGCTTGCGAGCGTTCACGGTCGTCGCGAATTCGCCGATGTCGCCGCCGAGTTCGGCCTGCGTGCGCAACTGCAGTTCGAGGTCGTTGGTGGTCAGCTCGATCGACGTGCCGTACTTGCGTATCAGCACGTTAGCCAGGATCGGCAAGGTGTGGCGGCGTTCGACGATGCCGAGCACGCGCTGCAGCGCAGCCAGCAATTCGGCCTGCGAGGCTTCGGCGACGATCATGGCTGCGTCGCCTTCGAGCCGTGAAACAGCACCGCCTGTTCGGTCGAATGTTTGGCGGCGAAGGCGCGCATGAAATCTCGCAGAACCTCGGCGGCGACCAGGCCCTGTGCCTGGCAGGCCTGCACGAAGGCATCGCGTTCGTCGCGCTCGATGCGGATGCGCATGCCGGAATCTTTGGTGGACAAGCTGGGCTCCTTCGATATGGATACACATTTGTGTATCCACACTCGAAACGACTATACCCTGCTTCGCGCCCGCGGTGTCAAGCAGCCGGCCAGCGCGCCTCGAACACGGCCCCGCCGTCGGGCGCGTTCGCCGCTGCGATGCACCCACCGTGCGCCTGCACGGTCGCTTGTGCGAGCGCGAGCCCCAACCCGATGCCAGGTGTGCTGCCGGTGCGCGCCGAAGGGCCTCGATAGAAGCGCTCGAACACGCGAAGCAACTCGTCGCTGCGGACACCGGGCCCGTGGTCGCGCACGCGCAATACCGCATGCTCGCCGCTCCGGGCCAGCGACACGGTGACGCCGCCGCCCACGGGCGAGAACTTGATCGCGTTGTCGAGCAGGTTGTCGAGTACGAGGCTCACCGAACCCGGCACGACCTTGACGTGAACCGGCCCGCTCGCGTCGATCGTGAACGCGATCTCGCGTGCGCGAGCAATCGGCTCCATGCGCCGCATGGCTTCGTCGGCGAGCGTGTTCAGCAGCACGCGCTCGGTGCGGTCGCGCTCCTGCCCGGCATCGAGCCGCGCGAACGCGAGCAATTCTTCGACCAACAGGGTGAGCCGCTCCACCTCCTCCAGCCCCGAGCGCAGCGTCTCGACATACGCCTGCGGTTCGCGCGGCCGGCGCAACGCAAGCTCGAGCTCGGTGCGCAGGCGCGAGAGCGGCGAGCGCAGCTCGTGCGAGGCATCGGCGGTGAAGCGCCGCTGCACATCCACGCCCTGCTCGATGCGCGCGAGCATCTCGTTGAGCGTGTCGACGAGCCGCCCGATCTCGTCGGCCGTTCCTGGGTGCGGCAGGCGCTGGCTCAGGTCGGCGTCGCCGATGCGGTGCGCCTTGTCGACGACATCGTCGATCGCGTTGAAGACGCGCCCGGTGAGCAATGCACCGGCCGCGCCGACCGAGAGCAGCAGCGCCGCGGCCATGATCACGAACAGCACCGCGGCCGAGCGCAAGGTGCTGTGCACGTCGTCGAGCGATCCGGCGACTTGAACCGCGCGCAACGAGTCGCCAACGCGCATCGGCACCGTCACGAGCCGGGTCGGTTCCTCGCCGAAATCACGGAGCGTCTCGAACACCGTCTGCCCCGTCGCGACCTGCGCCATCGTCGCGGCATGCGCCGGCAGGTGTGCGGCGCCGAGGTTCGCACTGCGCGCGATCGGCGTGCCCTGCGCATCGACGATCTGCACCAGCCGGTCGAGCCGCACGAACGAGAGCGGCGCGCTGCCGGCCGCTGCGACCTCGTGCACCCGCACCGCGGCGCCCTGCTCTTCGGCGAGCATGCCGGCCTCGGTCTCGGCCAGCGCGAGCAGTGCGGCGTCGAGCTGGCCGTGAACCGCACGCGAGAGGCCCCAGTACGCCGCCAGCGCCGCGAGCGCGAGCACGACGACGATCACCGACAGGTGCACCAGCCCGAGACGATGCCGAAAGCTAAGCATCGGGTTCGGCGCCCGCCGCGAGCTTGAAGCCGCGCCCGCGCACCGTCTGGATCAGCGCCGGCTGGCCGGGCGCGTCGACCTTGCGGCGCAGCTTGCTGATGTGCACGTCGATCAGGTTGTCGATCGCGATCAGGTCGGCCTTCCAGACCTGCTCGGCAAGCCGCGAGCGGCTGACCACCTCGCCGGCGTGGCGCATCAGGATCAAGAGGATCGCGTACTCCTTCGGCGTCAGATCGAGCGCTGTCTCGGCGCGCAGCACGGCGTGCGTGTGCGGGTCCAGGCTCAGGTCGGCCACGCGCAGCACCGGCGGGCGCGTCAGCTCGGAGCGGCGCAGCAGCGCGCGTGAGCGAGCCAGCAACTCTTCGAACGCGAAGGGCTTGGTGAGGTAGTCGTCGGCGCCGGTGTTCAGGCCTTTGATGCGGTCGGCCAACGCATCGCGGGCGGTGAGCATCAGGATCGGCGTCTCGGTGCCGCGGCGGCGCAGGTCGGCGCACAGCTGCAGGCCGTCCTTGCCGGGCAGCATCCAGTCGAGCACGATCAGGTCGTAGTCGGTGACAAACGCTCGTTCGTCGCCTTCTTCGGCGGTCGCGGCGATGTCGACGACGAAACCCTCTTCGGCCAAGCCACGAGCCAGCAACCGCGCGGCTTTGGCATCGTCTTCGACCAGCAGGATTCGCATGGGCGCCGACTCTATCTCCCGGCTCGGGCTTGCGCCGAACCTGAAGACGAATTCAGGCGTTCTTCGGCGTTTCTTCAGGTGCCGCTGACTACGCTCGTCGTCACCGGAGAGGGCTCCGGAAGCGGGAGCGTGCGCACATGATCGGCAGACAATTCATCCGGACCTTGCGGCGGGCGCGCGTGGTGTTGTCGGCAGCCTGCGCCCTGCTCGCGGCCTGCGGCCCCCACGCGCCGGCCACCGAGCCCGCGCCGCCGACCGCGCTGCTGCACGAAGGTGCATCGATCGCGGTGCCCGCCGCCTCGCCGCTGCGCAAGGCGCTGCAGGTTGCGCCGGCCGCCGAGACGACGATCGAGCGGCCGATCACCGTGCCCGGCGTGATCGAGGCCGACCCATCTCGGCTCGTGAAGATCGTGCCGCCGATCGGCGGGCGCATCGAGCGCGTCTACAAGGGGCTGGGCGACGTCGTGCGCGCGGGCGAGCCGCTGTTGACGCTCGATTCCGCCGACCTGGCGCAAGCCACTGCCGATGCCCACAAGGCCCAGGCCGCGCTCGCGTTGGCCGACCACACGCTGGCGCGCCAGCAAGACCTGGTGACCGCCGAGATCGCCGCCCGCAAAGACCTCGAACAGGCGCAGAGCGATCAGGCCCAGGCGCAAAGCGAGGCGCGCCGTGCGCAATCGCGCCTGTCGCAACTCGGCAGCGCGCTCGGCCGCGGCAACGGCCGCACCTACACGCTGGCCGCACCGATCAGCGGCCATGTGATCGACCTGACCGGCGCGCAAGGCGGCTTCTGGAACGACACCAACGCGCCACTGATGACGGTGGCCGATCTGTCGAAGGTCTGGCTCACTGCGAGCGTGCAGGAAAAGGACCTGGCCGCGGTGTTCGTCGGCCAGCCGGCGCGCATCACATTGAACGCCTACCCGGGCCAGCCGCTCACCGGCCGCGTCGCGTACGTCGGCCAGGTGCTCGATGCCGACACGCGCACCGTGAAGGTCCGCGTCGCGCTCGACAACGCGGCCGGCAAGCTGCGGCCCGGCATGTTCGCGGGCGCCGTGTTCAGCGGCGCCTCGCACGAGGCGATCACGGTGCCGGCCAGTGCGCTCATTCAGGACGGGTTCAACACCCGCGTGTTCGTCGAGCGCGCACCGTGGATCTTCGAGGCACGCAACGTCAAGACCGGCGCGCAAATCGGCTCGCAGGTCGAGATCGCCTCGGGCCTGAAGCTCGGCGAACGCATCGTCGTGAAGGACGGGGTGCTGCTGAATGATTGACCGACTGAAAGGCGCGCATCGTGATTGACCGACTCGTTGCGCTGTGCATCGAGCGGCGCGGCATCGTCTGGCTGGTCGCGTTGCTGGTCGCGGCCTACGGCGTCTGGTGCTGGAACCAGCTGCCGCTGGAGGCCTACCCGGACATCGCCGACACCAGCTCGCAGGTCGTCACGCAGGTCGACGGGCTCGCCGCCGAAGAGGTCGAGCGCCAGATCACGATCCCGCTCGAGCGCGAGATCATGGGCACGCCGGGCATGCAGGTGATGCGCTCGAAGAGCACGTTCGGGCTCTCGCTGATCACCGTGGTGTTCCAGGACGGAATCGAGGACTACTGGTCGCGCCAGCGGCTGCAGGAACGCATCGGCGCGGTCTCGCTGCCCTACAACGCGCAGCCCGCGCTCGATGCGCTGACCTCGCCGATCGGCGAGATCTACCGCTACACATTGGAATCAAAAGGCCGCGACCTGCGCGAGCTCTCGGAGCTGCAGTTCTGGAAGGTGATCCCACGCCTGAAGCAGGTCGCCGGCATCGCCGACGTGAGCAACTTCGGCGGCCTCACCACGCAGTTCCTGCTCGAGTTCGACCCGACCAAGCTCGCCAAGTACAGCTTGAGCCTGACCCAGATCGAGACTGCGATCAACGCGAACAACGCGAGCGCCGGCGGCAGCCTGATCGACCGCGGCCAGCAGGGTTTCGTGGTGCGCGGCGTCGGCCTGATCGGCAGCCTGGACGACCTCGGGAACGTTGTCGTCTCGACCAAGGGCGGTACGCCGGTTTTGGTGAAAGACCTCGGCGAAGTGAAGCTCGGCAACCAGGAGCGCCGCGGCGTGCTCGGCAAGGACGGCAACGCCGACACGATCGAAGGCATCGTGCTGCTGCTGAAAGGCCAGAACCCTTCGGCCGTGCTCGACGGCGTGCATGCGGCGGTGCAGGAGCTCAACGACCACGTGCTGCCGAAGGACGTGCGCATCGTGCCCTACCTCGACCGCTCGTCGCTCGTGCACGCGACGCTGCACACCGTCTCGCACACGCTGCTCGAAGGCATGGTGCTGGTCACGCTGGTGCTGCTGCTCTACCTCGGCAGCCCGCGCGCCGCGCTGATCGTGGCGCTCACCGTGCCGCTCGCGCTGCTGACCGCGTTCATCTTGATGCACCACTTCAAGATCCCGGCGAACCTGCTGTCGCTGGGTGCGATCGATTTCGGCATCGTCGTCGACGGGGCGATCGTGATGATGGAAGGCATCCTGCATGCGTTCGAGAAGAACGAAGGCAAGGCGCTGACCGCACAAGACGTGCTTGCCGTCGCGCACCGGCTGGCGCGGCCGATCTTCTTCGGCATGGTGGTGATCATCACCGCCTACCTGCCGCTGTTCATGTTCCAGCGCATCGAATACAAGCTGTTCTCGCCGATGGCCTGGGCGATCGGCTTCGCGCTGTTCGGCGCGCTGGTGGTGTCGCTCACGCTGATCCCCGGGCTGGCGTTCGTCGCCTATCGCAAGCCGCGCCGCATCTGGCGCAACCCGGTGCTCGAATGGGCACGCGCGCGGCACACGAAATTGCTCGAATGGCTGATCGGCAAGCGCGCGATCACGATCGCCGCGTTCGTGCTCGCGGTCGCCGGCGTGGGCGTGCTCGGCGCGACCGTCGGCCGCGACTTCCTGCCCTACCTCGACGAAGGCTCGATCTGGATGCAGGTCACGCTGCCGCCCGGCATCTCGCTGACCAAGGCGACCGAGATGGCCGATGCGCTGCGCCGCGCGGCGCGCGAGTTCCCCGAGGTGGCCTCGGTCGTCACGCAACTTGGCCGCAACGACGACGGCACCGATCCGTGGACACCCTCGCACATCGAATCGGCCGTGGTGCTGCACCCCTACGACACCTGGACCACCGGCCGCGACAAGCAGCAGCTGATCGCCGCGATGGGCACGCGCTTCGAGCAGCTGCCCGGCACCCACGTCGGTTTCAGCCAGCCGATGATCGACGGCGTGCTCGACAAGCTCGCCGGCGCGCACAGCGACCTGGTCGTGAAGGTCTACGGCAACGACTTCACCGAGACCCGCCGCATCGCCGCCGACGTGACACGCACGCTGCAAACCGTGCCCGGGGCCGACGACGTGATGATCGACCAGGAACCGCCGCTGCCGCAGGTGCGCATCGAGGTCGACCGTGCGGCGAGCGCGCGCTACGGCATCAATGCCGCCGACATCGCCGACCTGATCGGTACCGGCATCGGCGGCAAGCCGGTCGCGCAGGTGTTCGTCGACGAGCGCCACTACGGCATCGGCGTGCGCTTCACGAACGCCTCTCGCAGTGATCCCGGCGCGCTCGGCGATCTGCTGCTGACGACATCTAGCGGCGCGCGTGTGCCGCTCGCGCAGGTCGCGACGATCCGGCTCGATTCGGGCGAGAGCACGATCACGCGCGAGATGGGCCGGCGCCACCTCACCGTGCGGCTCGACATGCGCGGGCGCGACCTCGCCTCGTTCCTCGCCGAGGCGCAGCAGAAGATCGAGAGCGAGGTGAAGTACGACCACGCGCGCTTCCAGCTCTCGTGGGGCGGCCAGTTCGAGAACCAGCAGCGCGCGCAGGCGCGGCTCGCGCTGATCGGGCCGGTGGTGATCGCGCTGATGTTCGTGCTGCTTTTCGCGCAGTTCAAGAACCTGCACCAGCCCGCGATGATCCTGATGGCCGTGCCGCTGGGTGCGCTCGGTGGTCTGGCCGCGCTGCACCTGCGCGGCATGACGCTGAACGTGTCGAGCGCGGTCGGCTTCATCGCGTTGTTCGGCGTCGCGGTGATGGACGGCATCCTGATGGTCTCGAACCTGAACCGGCTGCGGTTCGAGGCCGGCATGCCGCTGCGCGAGGCCGTGATCGCCGGCGCGCGAGACCGCTTCCGCCCGGTGCTGATGACGGCGACTGTCGCCGCGCTCGGGCTGCTGCCCGCCGCGCTCGCCACCGGCCTGGGCAGCGACGTGCAACGGCCGCTCGCCACCGTCGTCGTCGTCGGCCTGTTGACAGCGACCGGGCTCACGCTGGTGTGGCTGCCGGCACTCTATTTCCTGGTGGAACGCTGGTTCGAAGAACGGCAGCGCGCCGCGGCGCCGCCAGCGCCACAGGGCGATTCAGCATTGGTGATCCCATGAAGTTCCCGAACCCGAAGTGGCTCGTCGCGTTCGCCTGCGCGGCTGCATCGCTCCACGCTGCGCAGGCCCAGACCGCACCACCGCTGCTGGGCTTCGCCGAATACCTGCGCGCGGTCGAGGCCAGCAACCTCGACTTGCAGTCGCAGCAACAGAACGTCGTCAGCGCGCGGGCGGGCGTCTCGATCGCCGGCGTGCGGCCCGACCCGCAGCTGACCGTCGGCGCGGTCTCGAAGGAGCTGCGCGCGCAGAACAAGCCGAACGCGTCGACGCCGCTGACGGCCGGCCTCGCGCTGACGATCGAGACCGCCGGCAAGCGCGGCGCGCGCATCCGCACCGCCGAGAGCAACGTGCGCGTGACCCAGACGGCGCTGGAGGCGGCGCACGATCAGCTGATGCTGGACGCCGGCGCCGCCTTCGTCGAGGCCTGCCGTGCGCGCGAGGTGCTGGCGCGCAAGCAGGCCAGCCTCGGCGCGTTGCGCGAGGTGGTGCGGGCGAACGAGATCCGATTCAAGGCCGGCGACATCGGGCAGCTCGAGCTGCGCCAGTCGCGCGTCGAGGCCGAGCGCTTCGCGGCCGACGTGAGCAGCGCGCAGGCCGATGCGAGCGGCGCGCGCATCAACCTCGCGCTGCCGCTCGGCCAGGCGTTCGAAGCGGTGTTCGAGAACGCCGCGCTGATCTGCGCGTTCGCCACCCCCGCGACCGACGCCGACCTCGACGACGCCACCCTGCAAGGCCTGCTCGCCAAGCGCCGCGACGTGCGCGCCGCGCAGGCCGCCGTCGACAACGCGCGCGACGCGACCGAGCTCGCGCGCGCGAACCGCTGGGTCGACCCGGTCGTCAACATCGGCGTGACGAACACGCCGCGAATCCCCGCGGTGCTCGATGGCGGCGGCAACGTCACCAACACGCCCACGCTGGCGCGCTCGCTGGCACTCGGCCTGACCGTGACCGTGCCGATCCCGTTCTCACGCCTGCAGCATGGCGAACAGACGCAGGCCGAGGCGGCACTGACGCAAGCGCAACTGCAGCTGGGCTCGGTGCTGCTCAAGGCCCAGGCCGACGTGCGCGTCACGCAGGCGCAGTTCCGCGCGGTGGCCGACAACGAACGCCAATACCGCGAAAAGGTGCAGCCCGACGCCGAGCGCGTGCTCGAAGGCGCGCGCATCAGCTACCGCAAAGGTGCGAGCTCGCTGCTCGAGCTGCTGAACGCGCAGCGCACCGCCGACGAGATCGCGCTCGACCACCTGCAGGCACAGGCCGACCTCGCCAACGCGAGCCTGCGGCTGCAGCTCAACGCCGGCGCGAGGCCCGCGCTGTGAGCCGCGCCGCGGGCTGCACCGGCCTGATCGCCCTGCTCGCCTGCCTGTGCGCCGGCGTGACCGGTCTGGGCGCCGATTGCCAAGGGGCCGAGACAACGCGCGTCGCCGAGGTCGTCGCGGTCGGCGCGGCCGGTGCCCGGAGGCAGCCGCTCACGCGCGACTGCACGGCCGAGTCACGCGCCGCGACCGGCAGCGTGGCACTCGCCGTGCTTCGCTACCGAGACGGCTCGCGCTACGAGCGCCGCTGGCGTACCGTGCGAGTGGCTGTGCCCGCCGGCGCACACGTCGGCGACCGCGTGCGTTTCGATACGGCGTCGTGCAGCGTTTTGCCTGCCCCAACTGAGTCACGAAAGTAGTCTTCATGAGCCTCTTGAACGTATTGCTGCTGGCGCTGGTGCAGGGCATCTGCGAACTGCTGCCGATCTCGAGCTCGGCCCACGTGATCCTCGCGGAAAGGCTGTTGGGCCTGGACCCGACCGCCCCGGCCATGACGCTGCTGCTGGTGATGTTGCACACCGGCACGATGTTCGCCGTCATCGTCTACTTCTGGCGGTCGTGGCGCAGCACCTACTTTTCTTCGGCCGGCGAGTTTCGTCGCAATGGCTGGCGCGTCGCGGTGGCGACGATCGCCACCGGCGTCGTCGGGCTGACGCTGCTCGAACTCATCAAACGCGTGGTCATGAAGGAGGCGCCGGGCTTCGAGGTCGAACAACTGTTCGGCAACCCGCACATCATGGCCGCGGGCCTCGCGACCGCCGGCCTGCTGATCCTGTACTCGTCCTGGCGCGGGTCGCGCGCCGGCGGCGAACTCTCGTCCTCGAACGCGCTGTGGATCGGCACGGTGCAGGGCCTGTGCCTGCCCTTCCGCGGCTTGTCGCGATCGGGTGCCACGATCTCCACCGGCCTGGCGCTCGGCGTGGCACGGCGCCGCGCCGAGGAATTCAGCTTCGCGCTCGCGGTCGTGCTGACGCCGGCGGTCGTCGCGAAGGAGGCCTGGCGCTTCCACAAGGCGCCGGCGTTGACCGCAGGGGCCGGCGGGTGGCCGATGGTGCTGACCAGCCTGCTCGGAATGGCGTTCAGTTTCGGCGCCGGCCTGCTCGCGCTGCGCTGGCTCTCGCGCTGGCTCGAGCAGGGTCGGTGGCACTACTTCGGCCTGTATTGCCTGTTGATGGCGATGGTCGTGTACCGGGTCGGGTGAAACATGAAGTTGCAACGCTTCCCTGTGCTGCGCCAGATGCGCGCAAGACCGCGACTCTTCATCGCCGCAGCGGTCGGGATCGCCGTCGGCGTGCTGCTGCCGACCAGCGCGGTCAGCCATGCGGTGACGCACGTCGCCGCCGTGATCGGCACCTCGGGCCAGACCGCCGACGTGTCGTTCACCTCCAAGCCGATGCGCCGCATCGGCTCGCTGCACTGCATCCTGGCCTACCTGTTCAACACGACCGTGCTCGCGCTGCTGATCAACATCGGCGCGAGCATGTTCTGAAACGCGAGTTCAGTGAAACGGTGAATCGCGCGATGATGACGCCCGCGAAAAGTACGAGCCGCGCCGAAGCCAGGCCTTCGGTCGCCCTCGCGCGCCGCGGCGGCTGGATTCGTCATCCACACAATGTTTCGCGAATGTGTATTGCCGGACGGCGCGGTTTGCAGCTTGCCGTGGCCCGGGTGGCTTTCGATAATCGTCAAGACCATCTCGCCCGTTCGGCGGGTCAACCCAGCGAGGCTTCCATGAAACTCAATGCCCTCTCCATCGCCCTTCTGATCGCGCTCGGCGCAGCATCGACGACCGCGGCCAACGCCAAGGGGTGCCTCAAGGGTGCCGCCGCCGGCGCCGTCGCCGGCCATGTGGCTGGGCACCACGCGGTGGTCGGTGCTGTCGGCGGCTGCGCCGTCGGCCGTCATCTTGCGAACAAGAAGGCGGCCGAGCAGAAGGCCCAGGGCGCAGGCCAGGCGCCCGCACCGCAAGCGCCGCCCGCTCCGACGAAGGGCTGAAGCGCTGGCGCGGCCTTTCACGGCGCGCGGCTCATGCAAAATCGCCGGCCCGCCCACCTTCGCGCGCAGCCGCGTCATGCCCTCCCTCGAAATCTTCCACATCGCGTTCTACCGCTTCGTTCGCGTCCTTGATGCGGCGCACTTGGCAGCCGTTCTGCGCGAGCTGACGAACGATCTGCTCGGGAGCATCCTGATCGCCGAAGAGGGCATCAACGGCATGCTCGCCGGCGAAGCGGCGGCGCTCGATCGTTTCGAGCGAGCCTTGCAAGACGATGCGCGCCTCGATGGCCGGTTCGCCGGCATCGCGTTCAAACGCAGCGCCTGCCGCACGCCGCCGTTTCAACGCATGAAGGTGCACGTGCGCGCCGAGGTGCTGCCGCTCGGTGTCGAGGGCGTCGATGCGGTCGGCCGGCCCGGCCGGCAGCTCGACCCCGTGCAATGGCGCGAGCTGCTCGCTGCCGACGACGTCGTCGTGATCGACAACCGCAACAGCTTCGAGTTTCGCCTCGGCCATTTCAGCGGCGCGATTGATCCGCAGGTTGGTAACTTCCGCGACCTGCCGGCCTTCATCGAGGCCAACGTGTCGGCGTGGAAGGCGCAGGGCCGGCGTGTCGCGATGTACTGCACCGGCGGCATCCGCTGCGAGAAGACCGCGGCGTGGATGCACGATGCCTTCGACCTCGACGTGCACCAGCTCGAAGGCGGCATCCTGCGCTATCTGGCCGAGATGCCCGATGCCGGCGTCGACTGGCAAGGCGAGTGCTTCGTGTTCGACAACCGCATCGCGCTCGATGCGCAGCTGAACGAGACCGGCACTACCGCGGACGAGGTCTACGCCGGCCGCGATGGCCAGAGCGGCGACGAGGCCTGGCGCCTTCGCCGCGCGCGGCGGCTTGCCGCCACGTGAGCGTGCGCGCCGCGCCACCGCTGCCGGTGCGTGAAGGTGTCGGGCCGAGCTGCCTCGCCTTGCCCGCCGGTCCGTGGGCGACGATCGCGGCCTGTCTGGTGGACCGTTTCCCGTCGGTCGCCGCCACAACCTGGGCCGCGCGCATCGCGGCCGGCGAAGTCGTCGACGAAAACGGCGGTGTGATCACGCCGACGCGGCCTCACCGCGCAGGGCTGCGCGTCTATTACTACCGCTCGCTGACCGACGAGGCCCGCGTGCCGTTCGACGAGGCGGTGCTGTTTCGCGACGCGCACATCGTCGTCGCCGACAAGCCGCACTTCCTTGCCGTCACGCCTTCCGGGGCGCACCTGCACGAGACCTTGCTGGTGCGCCTGAAGCACAAGCTCGGCATCGACACTCTGGCGCCGGTGCACCGCATCGATCGCGAAACCGCGGGGCTGGTGATGTTCTCGATCGAACCGGCCACACGTGGCGCCTACCAGCGTCTGTTCGCCGAACGTGTCGCGCAGAAGGAGTACGAGTGTGTCGCGCCATGGCGCACCGCCCTGCCCCTGCCGCTCGTGCACCGAAGCCGGCTGGTCGACGACCCGACGCACTTCATGCGGATGTGCGAAGCCGAGGGCAATGCGAATTCAGAAACACGCATCGAGCTGATCGAGCGACACGACGAGGTCGCGCGCTACCGGCTGGTGCCATTGACCGGCAAGCGTCACCAGTTGCGCGTGCACTGCGCGGCGCTGGGCATCGCGATTCGTGGCGATCGGATCTATCCCGAATTGCTGCCGGTCGACACCGACGATCACGCGCACCCCTTGCAATTGCTGGCGCGTCGTCTTTCGTTCGTCGACCCTATCACCTCCGAGCCTCGCAGCTTCACGAGCCGGCGAACACTCGGGCGGCTGGTCGATCACCAGTAGCCGGTGCGGTCGTAGTGCTTGTAGATCTGCACCTCCTGGTCGCGATCCGGCGGCATGGCGGCATCCCATTCCGGCGCGTTCCGGATCGCGTCGCGCGTCATGTTGACCGCAACCACGCTCTCCGCCCAACTCACCTCCTGGATCCATGAGGGCGCCACCAGCACCTGATGGCCCATCCACCAGTTGCTGGTGTCGACCACCAGATACCGGATTTGCCAACTCTTTTCGTCGGCGATGAAGCCTTGAACGTGGCCGATCTCGCCGTCCTGCGCCTTGATGTGGTGGCCCGTCACGGACTTGCACGAGCGCAGGTGCGGGTCGTCGTCGCGATGGCGCGCCGCCTGCTCTGCGGCGATCGCGCGGTCTGCTTCGAGCACGCCGACACCGGCCGGCGTCAGGCCCACCTCCGGCATCATCATGCCGGGCATGCCACCGGCGCCCCAGATGCCGATGCTGTCCCAGTAGACCGGGTAGCCGTAGTAGCCGAGGTAGTCGATCTCGTGCTGGCGCGAAACGGGCTTGTCGGTGTCGATGTCGGGGCTGTTCTTGACCTGCTCGCGCGTGATCGAAACCGGCACGACCTTCTCGTCATGGTCAGGCACGCCGAGCGACACAGGGGAGATCAACACCTTGCGGCTGGCCAGCCAGCTACCGGTCTCGACCACCAGGTAGCGCACCACCCAGCGGTCGTCGTCGAAATAAAAGTCATTGACCGTGCCGACATCGCCATCGGTCGCACGCAGCGCATAGCCCTGCAGATCTTTCAGGTTTCGCAACATGGTCGTCCTCCATCTGATGCGCGCGTTCGAGCGCTAGGAGAACCCAGTCTCGGCACTCGTGCGACCAGCGTCTGTCGGCAGCACGCGGCGGCGACGGTAGGAGCGTGCCTACGCCTCGACCGACACGCTCAGTGATCGTGATGCAGGTAGCTGCCGTGACGCGGCAGGCGCAGCGCCACCAGGAAGGCGATCACCATCATCACGGTCACGTACCACGCGAACACCGGTTCGTGGCCCGCATCCTTCAGGTAGAGCGCCACATACTCGGCCGAACCGCCGAAGATCGCGTTGCCGATCGCATAGGCCAGGCCGACGCCCAGCGCGCGTATCTCCGGCGGAAACATCTCGGCCTTCACGATGCCGCTAACCGAGGTGTAGAAGCTCACGATCGCCAGCGCGACCGTGATCAGCAGCCCCGCCATCAGCGGGCTCGTCACCGCCTGCAGCGCGCTCAGGATCGGCACCGTGAACAGCGCGCCCAGCGCGCCGAACAGCAGCATGTTGTTGCGCCGGCCGATGCGGTCGGAAAGTGCGCCGAAGACCGGCTGCATGCACATGTAGAGGAACAGCGAGACGGTCGAGATCGTCGTCGCGGTGCGCGGTGTCATGTGCACCGAGTTCACGAGGAACTTCTGCATGTAGGTCGTGAAGGTGTAGAAGATCAGCGAGCCGCCTGCGGTATAGCCCAGCACCGTGAAGAACGCGGCCTTGTGCTTCGCGAACAGCTCCGCCATCGAGCCGGCGCCCTTGCTCGCGCGGCCCTCGGCCGTGGTCGTCTCGTGCAGCGTGCGACGCAGCAGCAAGGCGATCACCGCGGTGATCGCGCCGATCACGAACGGGATGCGCCAGCCCCAGGCCTTCAGTTCGGCATCGTTCAAAAAGGACTGCAGCGCGACGATCACCAAGGCCGCGAGCAACTGGCCACCGATCAGCGTGACGTACTGGAACGACGAGAAGAAGCCGCGCCGGCCCTTCAAGGCCACCTCGCTCATGTAGGTGGCCGTGGTGCCGTATTCGCCGCCCACCGACAGGCCCTGAACGAGCCGCGCGAACAGCAGCAACGCCGGTGCCCAGAAGCCGATCTGCGCGTAGGTCGGCAGGCAGGCAATGACGAGCGAGCCGCCGCACATCATCACCACCGAGATCACCAGCGAGGTCTTGCGCCCACTGCGATCGGCGATGCGGCCGAACAGCCAGCCGCCGATCGGCCGCATCAGGAAGCCGAGCGCGAACACGCCAGCGGTGTTGAGCAACTGCACCGTCGGGTCGGACTTCGGGAAGAACGCCGGCGCGAAGTACAGCGCGCAGAAGGCGTAGACATAGAAGTCGAACCACTCGACCAGGTTGCCGCTGGACGCTGCGAAGATCGCGAAGATGCGCTTGTTGCGTTCTTCTGACGTGTAGACGCCAGGTGCGTCGGCGGTCGGGCTTTGCGCGATGCTGGGCATGGGTGGGGTGTCTCTCGAGTCCTTGTCCGTCGCCCAGTATCCGACCATACGCGCGGCCCTGTCGGCGACGCGGCCGGAAGCGGCAGGGGGCGCGCGCTGCACCCCCTGCCTTGTCGTCGCTTCACGCGGCCAGCAACTGCGCCGACACGCTGCCCGGCGCGACCGCGTAATGGTCGAACTGCATCGAATATTGCGCGCGACCCGATGTGATCGCGCGCAGGTGACCGATGTAGCCGAACATCTCCTTCAGCGGCACCTGCGCTTCGACCGCCACCGCCGTGGTTGCGACGCCACCGCGCGGCTGCTGGCCGCGCACCGACCCACGGCGGCGATGCAGGTCGCCGATCACGTCGCCCAGGTGGTCCGCGGGCGTGATCACCTCGACCGCCATCACGGGCTCCAGCACCTGCGGCACGGCCCGCACCGCGGCCTCGCGGAAAGCCGCGACCGCCGCGAGCTCGAAAGCGAGCGACGACGAATCGCGCGCGTGGAAAGCGCCGTCGAGCAGCGTCGCCTCGAAGTCGACGAGCGGAAAGCCCGCGAGCACGCCCGCCTCGGACGCGCGCCGCACGCCGGCCTCGACCGCCGGCAGGTACTCGCGCGGCACCGCGCCGCCCACGCTCGCGTTGACGAAGCGCACGCCCTCGCCGCGCGCCAGCGGCGCGATGCGCAGCGTGACCTGCGCGAACTGCCCCGGCCCGCCGCTCTGCTTCTTGTGCAGGTGCGTGACTTCGGCGGCTTGCGTGATGGTCTCGCGGTACGCGACCTGCGGGCGGCCCACGCTGACGTTCACCCGATGCCGCGCGCGCAGCTTCTCGACCGTCACCTCGAGCTGCAGTTCGCCCATGCCCGACAGGATGGTCTGGCCGGATTCGGCGTCCTGCCGCACGCGCAGGCTCGGGTCTTCGCGCACGAGTGCGTGCAGCGCCTTGCCGAGTTGCTGTTGATCGGCTTGCGTCTTCGGCTCTATCGCGACGTCGATCACCGGGTCGGGGATCGCGATCTCCTCGAGCACCAGCGGGTGCGACCGCTCCGCCGCGCCGTTACCGGTCAAGGTGTGGCCGGTCAGCGTGTCCTTGAGGCCCACGACGGCGCCGATGTCGCCGGCTTCGAGCGAGGCGCGCTCCTCGTGCTTGTCCGCATGCACTTCGTACAGGCGCGAAACGCGCTCGGTCTTGCCGGTGTGGGTGTTGAGCACGGTGTCGCCCGCGCGCAGCCGGCCGCGGTAGACGCGCACGAAGGTCATCGCGCCGTGCTCGTCGGCCACGACCTTGAACGCGAGTGCGGCCAGCGAAGCCTCGGCGTCTGCATCGGGTTGCGCAGCGTCGCCCTTCACCTCACCCGGCGCAGGCAGGTAGGCAACCACCGCATCGAGCAGAGGTTCGACGCCGCGGTTCTTGAACGCCGAGCCGGCGAGCACGGGCACGAACGCGCCCGCGAGCGTGCCGCGGCGGATGCCCGCCTCCAGTTGCGCCACCGAAGGCTCATTGCCGTTCAACCAGGCCTGCAGCAAGCCGTCGTCTTGCTCGACGACAGCCTCGACGATGCGTGCGGGATACGCTGCGGCCTGCTCGCGCAGGTCGTCGGGGACGGCATCTGTCTGCATCGGGTCACCGGCGACGCCGCTCCACAGCAGCGCACGCATCTCGACCAGGTCGACGACGCCGCGGAACGTGTCTTCGGCACCGATCGGCAGTTGCAAGACGAGCGGGCGCACGCCCAGGCGCTCCTGCAACATCTGCACGACGCGCAGGTAGTCCGCGCCGACGCGGTCCAGCTTGTTGACGAACGCGAGCCGCGGCACGCCGTACTTGTCCGCCAGGCGCCAGTTGGACTCGGTCTGCGGCTCGACGCCGGCGACGCCGTCGAACACGACGACCGCGCCGTCGAGCACGCGCAGCGAGCGATTCACCTCGATGTTGAAGTCGATGTGCCCTGGCGTGTCGATCACGTTGATCTGCGCGCCGTGCCAGAACACGGTCGTCGCCGCGCTGTTGATCGTGATGCCGCGTGCGCGCTCCTGGGGGTCGAAGTCCATCGTCGTGTCGCCGTCGTGGACCTCGCCGACGCGGTGGTTCGCGCCGGTGTAGAACAGGATGCGTTCGGTGGTCGTGGTCTTGCCGGCATCGACGTGGGCGATGATGCCGATGTTGCGCAAAGCGCTGCGGCGGCTTCTGCTGCCGTTCTTCGTGTGGGTGGTGTTCATGCGAATCTCTGAGAAACCTGGAGGCGGAGCCCCAGGGCGAGATTCGCCGCAGGCTCAGCCGGTCACTTGCAAATCGATGATTGCCAGGACGGCGCCAAAGGGCGAGCGCAAGCTCCCCGCACTTCGGCGGGTCCGAATCGTGGCGATCAGCTTGTCAAAGGTGCGGGTGTTGCGCATGGTGGCCAGATGGGTTTGCGGGCAATCAATTCAAGAGCGATCGTTCGACGGTGGCGAAACATGCAAAACGGCCCCGAAGGGCCGTCTTTCCGTGTCGCTCGACGCGCTGTCGGTTCAGGCGCCGACGCGCGAGGCCTTCTTGCGGTCGTGTTCCTTCAGGTGCCGCTTGCGGATGCGGATCGTCTTCGGTGTGATCTCGACCAACTCGTCGTCGGCGATGAACTCGACCGCGTATTCGAGCGTCAGGATGATCGGCGGCGTGATCTTGATCGCGTCTTCCTTGCCGCTCACGCGGAAGTTGGTCAGCTGCTTGCCGCGCACCGCGTTGACGACGAGGTCGTTGTCGCGCGAGTGGATGCCGATGATCATGCCTTCGTAGAGGGCGTCGCCGGCTTTCACGAACATCCGACCGCGATCGTCGAGCTTGCCGAGCGAATAGGTCACCGCCTCGCCGTCGTCCTGGCTGATCAGCACGCCGTTCTTGCGGCCTTCGATCTCGCCCTTGTAGGGCTCGTAGCTGTCGAAGATGTTGCTGATCAGGCCGGTGCCGCGGGTCAGGTTCAGGAACTCGTTCTGGAAGCCGATCAGGCCCCGCGCCGGGATCTTGTAGTCGAGGCGCACGCGGCCCATGCCGTCCGGCTCCATGTTGACGAGCTCGGCCTTGCGTTCGCCCATCGCCTGCATCACGGCGCCCTGGTGCTGGTCTTCGACGTCGGCCGTCACCGCTTCGATCGGCTCGAGGCGCTCTTCACCCTCCATGCGGAAGACCACGCGCGGCTTCGACACGGCCAGCTCGTAGCCTTCGCGGCGCATCGTCTCGAGCAGGATGGTCAGGTGCAGTTCACCGCGGCCCATCACCTCGAAGATGCCGTCTTCGTCGGTCTCACGCACGCGCAGTGCGACGTTGCTCTGCAGCTCGCGCTGCAGGCGGTCCCACAGCTGGCGGCTCGTGACGAACTTGCCTTCACGGCCGGCGAGCGGCGAGTTGTTGACGCAGAAATTCATCGTCAGCGTCGGCTCGTCGACGTTGAGCATCGGCAGCGGCACCGGGTTCTCGATGTCGGTCAGGGTCACGCCGATGCCGATGTTCTCGATGCCGTTGATCAGCACGATGTCACCGGGGCCGGCCTCGGTCGCCTGCTGGCGCTCCAGGCCTTCGAACTTCAACACCTGGTTGACGCGCGCGTTGAACGGCGTGCTTTCGGGGCCGCTGAACACGGCCACGTTCTGCATCGGCTTCAGCGTGCCCTGGTTGATGCGGCCGATGCCGATGCGGCCGACATACGTGGAGTAATCCAACGAGCAGATCTGCAGCTGCAGCGGTGCGTCGGGCTCGCCGCCGTGTGGCGGCACATGGCTCAGTATCGTGTCGAACAGCGGCGCCAGCGTGGTGCCGATCTCGCCTTGCGTCATCGTCGCCCAGCCGTTCAGGCCGGAGGCGAAGACGACCGGGAAATCGAGTTGTTCTTCGGTCGCGCCGAGCTTGTCGAACAGCTCGAAGGTCGCGTTGATGACGTAGTCGGCCCGCGCGCCCGGCCGGTCGACCTTGTTGACGACGACGATCGGCTTCAGGCCCAACGCGAGCGCCTTCTTGGTGACGAAGCGGGTCTGCGGCATCGGGCCTTCGACCGCGTCGACCAGCAGCAGGACCGAATCGACCATCGACAGCACGCGCTCCACCTCGCCGCCGAAGTCGGCGTGGCCGGGGGTGTCGACGATGTTGACGTGCGTGCCTTTCCATTCGACAGCGCAGTTCTTCGACAGGATCGTGATGCCACGTTCCTTCTCGAGGTCGTTGTTGTCCATCACCCGTTCGGCGACCTTCTCGTTCTCACGGAAGGTGCCGCTCTGGCGCAGCAGCTGGTCGACCAGCGTGGTCTTGCCATGGTCGACGTGGGCGATGATGGCGATGTTGCGGATCTGGCGGGTCATGGTGTGGCAGCTTTCACTTCTCTTGGATTCGAATCTGTTGGGACAAGAAGGCCTTGCACCTCCGTCGGGCTGAGCAGCCTGGTTGAAATCAGCTCGCCGGCGGCGATGTGGCCGCCGCCGAGGAACGCTCGCGGCTCAGGGCCGTAGACGCGAACGTGCGCGGTGTCGGGCAGCATGGTCCGGCGGCGCACGCCACTGAGGAACCGGCCCGCATCTTCCGTGCCGAGGCGCACCAGCGGCCAGTCGGCGAGCAGCGCGTCGGCATTCATCAACGCGGCGTCGCGTTCGCCTTCGGTCATCGCACCGAGTTGCTCCAGCGTCAGCGCGCCGTCGAGCGAAAGCGCCCCACTGCCGGTGCGCCGCAGCGCGGCGAGGTGCGCACCGCAGCCCAGCGCCACACCGATGTCTTCAGCCAGCGTGCGGATGTAGGTTCCCTTGGAGCAATGCACGTCGAGCGTCCAGGTGTCATGCTGACCGCCGACGATGTCGATCGCGTGAATCGTCACCGCGCGCGCTTCACGATCCACTTCGATGCCGGCGCGCGCGTACTCGTACAGCGCCTTCCCGTCGCGCTTCAGCGCGGAGTACATCGGTGGCACCTGGTGGATCGGGCCGGTGAACTTCGCGCAGGCTGCTTGCACTTGCGCGCGGGAGACGGCCACGTCGCGCGTCTCGATCACGTCGCCCTCTGCATCAGCCGTCGTCGTCGTGACCCCCAGCTTCAGTGTCGCGCGGTACGACTTGTCTGCATCGAGGCTGATCTGCGAAAACTTCGTCGCCGCGCCGAAGCACAACGGCAGCAGCCCGGTCGCGAGCGGATCGAGCGTGCCGGTGTGGCCGGCCTTCTCGGCGCGGTACAGGCGCTTGGCCTTCTGCAACGCATCGTTGCTCGACAGGCCGAGCGGCTTGTCGAGCAGCAGCACGCCGTGCACGGCGCGCCTGGGGATGCGGACGCGTTGCGGCTGCATGGGGTCAGTCTTCCTTGGCCCGCGTCGAGTTGGCCTTCGCGATCAGCTCGCTGAGCTCGAGCGCGCGCTCGGTCGTCCGGTCGAACTTGAAATGCAAGGTCGGCACGGTGTGGATCTGCAGACGCTTGAACAACCCGTTGCGGATGAAGCCCGCCGCCTCGTTCAGAGCGGTCTCGCACTCGGCCGGGTCGCCGATCAGCAGCGAGAACAGGATCGTCGCGTGCGCATAGTCGGGCGTGACCTCGACCGCATTGACCGTGACCATGCCGATGCGAGGATCCTTCAGGTCGCGGATCAACTCCGCCACATCGCGCTGGATCTGGTCGGCGACGCGGAAGCCGCGGTTCGGGATGGATCGTTTGTGCTTCATACGGACTCTCCAAACACAAACCCCGCCATCTTTTGGAAGGCGGGGTTCGGGACGAGACCAAAACCGCCTTACAGGGTTCGGGCGACTTCCTTGACTTCGAAGAACTCGAGCTGATCGCCCTCTTTGATGTCGTTGTAGTTCTTCAGCTTGATGCCGCACTCGAAGCCCGACGCCACTTCGCGCACGTCGTCCTTCAAACGCCGCACCGATTCGACTTCGCCGGTGTAGACGACCACGTTCTCGCGCAACAGGCGGAAGCGCGCGCCACGACGAACCAGGCCGGCCGTAACCATCGAGCCTGCGACCGTGCCGATCTTCGAGGCGACGAACACCGTGCGGATCTCGGCCGTGCCGATGACCTCTTCCCGCTGCTCGGGCGCCAGCATGCCGGTCATCGCCGCCTTCACCTCGTCGACCGCGTCGTAGATGATGTTGTAGTAGCGGATGTCGACGCCGTTGTTCTCGGCCAGCTTGCGCGAGCCGGCATCGGCGCGCGTGTTGAAGCCGATGATGACGGCCTTCGAGGCGATCGCGAGGTTCACGTCGGACTCGCTGATGCCGCCGACCGCGGCGTGCACGATCTGCACCTTGACCTCGGCCGTGCTGAGCTTGAGCAGAGACTGCGCGAGCGCCTCCTGCGAGCCCTGCACGTCGGCCTTGATGATCAGCGGCAGGGTCTGGGTCGCGCCCTGGCCCATCTGCTCCATCATGTTCTCGAGGTTCGCGGCCTGGCGCTTGGCCAGCTTCACGTCACGGTACTTGCCTTGGCGGAAGGTCGCGATCTCGCGCGCACGGCGCTCGTCGCCCAGCACCATGAACTCGTCGCCGGCTTGCGGCACCTCGGTCAGGCCCTGGATCTCGACCGGGATCGACGGGCCGGCCTCGCTGATCGACTTGCCGTTCTCGTCCAGCATCGCGCGGACGCGGCCGAAGCTCGAACCGGCGAGCACCACGTCACCGCGCTTGAGCGTACCGCTTTGGACGAGCACGGTCGCGACCGGGCCGCGGCCCTTGTCGAGCTGCGCTTCGATCACGAGGCCCTTGGCCATCGAATCCTTGGCAGCCTTCAACTCCAGCACTTCGGCCTGCAGCAGCACCTGCTCGAGCAGCGTCTCGATGCCCTGCCCGGTGCGCGCCGAGACGGCCACGAACGGCGATTCGCCGCCGAAGTCTTCCGGCACGACCTGCTCGGCCACGAGTTCGGACTTCAGGCGCTCGACGTTCGCATCCGGCTTGTCGATCTTGTTCATCGCGACGACGATCGGCACGCCGGCCGCCTTCGCGTGGTGGATCGCTTCCTTGGTCTGCGGCATCACGCCGTCGTCGGCCGCGACCACGAGGATCACGATGTCGGTCGCCTTCGCACCGCGCGCCCGCATCGCCGTGAACGCCGCGTGACCCGGGGTGTCGAGGAAGGTGATCATGCCGCCCGGCGTGTCGACGTGGTACGCGCCGATGTGCTGGGTGATGCCACCGGCCTCGCCCGCCGCCACACGCGAGGTGCGGATGTAGTCGAGCAGCGAGGTCTTGCCGTGGTCGACGTGGCCCATCACGGTCACGACCGGCGCGCGCGGCAGCATTTCGTGCGCGGCATCGGTCACCTCTTCTTCGAGGAACGCATCCGGGTCGTCGAGCTTGGCCGCGAACGCGGTATGGCCCATTTCCTCGACGACGATCATCGCGGTCTCTTGATCCAACTGCTGGTTGATCGTGACCATCTGGCCCAGCTTCATCAGCTGCTTGATCACCTCGGAAGCCTTGACCGACATCTTGTGCGCCAGGTCGGCCACGCTGATGGTTTCGGGCACGTGCACTTCCTGCACCTGCGCTTCCTGCGGCGCGACGAAGGTCGATTGCGAGCCGTCGCTGCGCTCGCCGCGGCGGCCCACGCGAGGCGCGCGCCAGCCCGGGCGGTTGCCGCCCGCGGGCGCGCGCTGGCCCGGCTTGAGCGCGGTGCGCTTCTTCGCATCGTCGGCCCAGCTCGACGAGAGCTTTTCGGACTTGACGGCTTTCTTGTCGCCCGGCTTCGCCACAGCTGCGGTCGTACCCGGTGCGCCCGGCGCCCCGACCTTCTTGTGGATCGTGCCCTTGATCTCCACCGCCGCCGGCTTGACTTCCTCCGGCTTCTTCGCGACCAGCACCTTCTTCGGCGCATTCATCATCGCGCGAATGGCCTGGGCTTCGTCCTCGGCAGCTTTGCGGCGCTTGGCCAGATCGGCGGCCCGCTGCTTGTCTTCGTCGACGACGTCGGCGGCCTTGATCACGCGCAGCTGCGGCTTCGGCGGTTCGATCGGTGCAGCAGCCACGGGAGCAGGCGCCTCGGCCGCCTTGGCGGCTTCGGCCTTGGCCTCGGCGGCGGTCTTGGGCTTTGCGGCGGCCGCGACTGCCGCGGCCGCGGCGGCTTGTTCGGCAGCGAGCTTCTCGGCGGCCACGCGTGCGGCAGTTGCCGCGGCGGCGGCGGCTTCACGGTCGCGCGTTTCCTGCTCGTCGCGGAGCCGGCGCTTCTCGGCGAGGTCGGCCTCTTGCTGGCGCAACTGTTCGGCCTGGGCCTGGGCTTCGAGTTCACGACGCGCAAGTTCCTGCTCGTCGACGTGCGGCTCGCTCGGCTCCTCGACGCCCGGGGTGGCATCGTCGCGCTTGATGAAGGTGCGCTTCTTGCGCACCTCGACCTGGATCGTGCGCGCCTTGCCGCTCGAATCGGCCTGCTTGATCTCGCTGGTGGACTTGCGCGTCAGCGTGATCTTCTTGCGCTCGGCGCCCGGCACGGTGCCGTGCGTGGCACGCAGGTGATCGAGCAGGCGTTCCTTGTCGGACTCGGTCAGCGCATCGTCCGTCGACGCCTTGCTGACGCCAGCCGACTGCAGCTGCTCGAGCAGCGC
>Ga0209583_10000092_pt1 | contig 28099 bp, 19 predicted proteins | sample Str014_FD_187201 | JGI IMG/M metagenome (GOLD analysis project Ga0209583, IMG submission 187201) | Freshwater sediment microbial communities in response to fracking from Pennsylvania, USA - Straight Creek_MetaG_SC_2014 (SPAdes) (version 2) | ecosystem: Environmental > Aquatic > Freshwater >... | reverse complement strand
ACATTGAGCAGTCCAAGCCCCGGAATGTCATCGGCCAACAGCGCCCATGCCGCCTGGGCCTCAGGCGCAATCGCGCCCGTAAAAATGATGGCGGCTTGAGTATCGGGCGCGGGGGTTTGGAGCCAATAGCCCCCTTTGAGCGCATCAGCCTGCCAAAGGGCGTCAGTCCGTTCGGCTTGCGTAATCACGCGTGTGGTGAGTCGCAAATATGTTGATCCGCCATCGACCGCCTGGATCTCGCGGAAGGCTTGGCCCATGAACAGCGCCAGCTCATCAACAAAGGCGGGCTCATAATAAGTGAGGCCGGGTTGGCCGATGCCAATCAGCGGCGCGTTGATTGATTGATGCGCACCGCCTTCAGGCCCCAGCGTCAGGCCCGAGGGCGTGGCAACCAGCAGGAACCGCGCATCCTGGTAACACGCGTAATTGAGCGCATCGAGCCCGCGCGCAATGAACGGATCATAGACGGTACCAATCGGCAACAGCCGCGTGCCAAACAGCGGCGCCGCGAGGCCCAGCGCCGCGAGCACCAAAAAGAGGTTGTTCTCGGCAATTCCTAGTTCGATATGCTGACCCGCCGTGTCGCCGCCCCATTTTTGCGGGCTGGGAATTTTGGCGGCGTGAAATACATCTTTGAGTTCTTGCCGCCGAAACAGCCCGCGCTGATTCACAAAGGCACCAAGGTTGGTTGAAACGGTCACATCGGGCGATGTCGTCACAATTCGGTCGGCCAGTGGGTGCCCCGATTTTGCAAGGTCGAGCAGGATACGCCCAAACGCCGCTTGCGTTGATTGCTCTTTGCCGTCGGGGGCAGGAAGCGCGGGCACGGCCACGGGGTCGGCGTTCAAGGATCGATGTGGTTCAGCGAGCGGGGACGCCGCGACCAGCGCCTTTAGCGTGGCGATGACATTGTCACCCAACCCTCCATAGGGCTCCCATTCTTGCCCTGCAGCAATGCCTAGACTGTCGCGCAACCCCGCAATTTGTGTGGGGTTCATCAGTCCAGCGTGATTGTCTTTATGCCCAGCAAACGGAAGGCCGTAGCCCTTCACGGTGTAAGCGATGAAAAGCGTCGGTGTATCATCTTGCGCTGTGGCAAAGGCTTCGAGCAGGGTTTCGATGCAATGGCCGCCGAGATTGGTCATCAGCGCGGCGAGGCCATCGTCATCAAACGACGCAATGAGTTTGGCTGACGGCCCATCGACGCCCAAATCGAGCGTGAGCCGCGCGCGCCATGCCGCACCACCTTGATACGTAAGCGCCGCAAATTCGGCGTTAGGGCACTGGTCGATCCAGTCAGAGAGCGCCTTGCCGCCGGGGCGTGCAAAAACCTCGCGCTGCAATTTGCCATGCTTCAGTGTCAGGACGCGCCAACCACAGGTGCGGAAAATGTCGTCAAAGCGGTTAAACATTCGGTCGGCGGTCGTATGATCGAGCGATTGGCGGTTGTAATCGACAATCCACCAACAGTTGCGAATGTCGTGCTTATAGGCCTCGATCAAACATTCATAGATATTACCCTCATCGAGCTCGGCATCCCCCATCAAAGCGATCATCCGCCCCGCCTGCTCGGGTGCCAATTGACCATGCGCAATCAGATAGTCCTGCACCAGCGACGCAAACGCGGTGACGGCCACCCCTAACCCCACCGAACCTGTCGAAAAATCGACCGGAATCTTATCCTTGGTGCGGCTCGGATAGCTTTGCATTCCGCCCAATGCCCGAAAGCGCTGGAGTTGGTCGAGCGATTGCGTTCCGAGCAGATAGTGGATGGCGTGCAATACCGGACTCGCGTGCGGCTTGACGGCCACCTTATCGTTGGGCCCAAGTGCATGAAAATAGAGCGCGGTCATGATTGTCGTCATCGATGCGCACGACGCTTGGTGCCCGCCAACCTTCAGCCCATCGCGACTCTCGCGAATGTGATTGGCGTTGTGAATTGTCCACGCCGAAAGCCACCGCAACCGCGCCTCCAGAGCCTCAAGCGACGCGATCAAATCGCCAGACGGGGTCATACCCCCTGTCAACTCAGGAGCCGTTCGGGTTGATAACGCGGGAAATTGGAAAACCGGTTGATGAGCCAGCTGCGGAACAAATCGATCGCTGGATTCGACAAATCCTCTGGACGCAGTTTGAGGTAATAGCCAAAGCCGTCCTCAATCGTGTTATCGAACGGCATCACCAGCCGACCTGCGGCCAATTCGGGCGCGAACATATCGATGTCGGCGAGCGCGACACCATCGGAGGTCATCGCATAGCCCACCGCAAGCGAGGCCGTATCGAAATACAGTCCGCGCTCAAGATCGATGGCGATACCGCATTTGCGCGCGAAAAGGCTCCATAACAATCCGCGCCGTTCGCCTTCCAGTTTGACATGAAGCGGATAGCTGTCAGCCAAAAAGGCTTGCAACGACTTGCCAACATGTTCGGCAGCGGTTTGGGGTGAGCACATCGGCGCAACCCGCACCATCCAGAGTAAATCGGTTACTCGGTCGTCGATACTTGGTTGATCGAACACAATCGCCATATCGGTATCCATGTCGGGAAACCCGGTCACATTGCTGCTTAAAATATCGATCTCAATATCGGGATGTTCGGTATGAAAATCACGAATCATGGGAAGCACAATTTGTTGGAGCAACGATGGTGGAATATGAATGCGGATCGGACGGCTTTTGGAGGAGCCATCGCTAATGTCACCTAAGACGTGCGCAAGGCGGTCAAACGCTCTGCTGACTTCGGGCAGCAGCATTTCACCAGCCTCGGTGAGCGTCAGTCGCGCCGCGCTGCGGTCGAATAATTTTTGGCCAAGCAAATCCTCAAGACTGATGACATGCCGACTAACCGCACTTTGCGACACGTTGAGCGCTTGCGCGCCAGCGGTGAAGCTCAACCGCTGGCCAACAGCATCAAAAGCCCTCAGCGCATTGAGCGGGAGCCAGCGGCGTGATCCGGACGCGATTTTCGAAATAATAAGCTCCCTAAGCGATCAATCGTCAATTTGTGCAGCAAGTTTGCACCAAATGTCTTGCGCCTGCAACGCAACACAACTCAAAATCGCGCGCCTTTCGCTTTTGATATATCGCAATGCGTAAATGTAATTTCACGCATTGCTCACTTTGTGCAAATGCCAGTACCGCATATGAGGGATGAGCGGCGTGGGTCTTAGCAAAATTTCGGAAACTTTTGATGCGCGTCGGATCGGCCATGCGCTCCCCCAATATCTGTATAACAGTGAAGCCGCGTTTGCGTTTGATGTGGCCGCCATCTTTGGCGAGAGCTGGCTGTTCGTGGGCTTTGAGGCTGAGGTGCGCAAGCCCGGCGATTATGTTGCGTTTTCGATTGGCGATTGGCCGGTGATGATCGTGCGCGGAAAGGATGGTGACCTCCGCGCTTTTCATAATAGTTGTCGGCATCGGGGCTCGATCATTTGCAAAACGGGCAGCGGCAATCAGTCGCGTCTCGCGTGTCCCTATCACCATTGGACGTATGATTTGGAAGGCCGGTTGCTTGCGGCTGGACGAATGCCAACGGATTTTAATAAACACGACCACAGCCTAAAGCAGGTGCATCTTGAAACCGTTGCCGGGGCAATGTTTATCTGCTTCGCCCCGACGCCACCGGCGTTTGATCGGTTTCGTGCCGAGTTGACGCCGATGCTCGCGCCGCACAACCTTCAGCATGCCAAGCTCGCTTATCAATCGACTTTGGTCGAATATGCGAATTGGAAGCTCGTGATGGAAAATGCGCGCGAGTGCTACCATTGCGCGAGCGGGCACCCCGAACTGGCACTCACCTTTCCGGTGAACACGTCTGCCTATTTCGATCGTGACAAGGGCCATACCGCAGCTTTTGATGCGCGGATGCAAGCTTTGGATATTCCGAGTGGTGCCAAAGGCGAAGATTGGTGGCAGGCCTCACGTTTTCCGCTCAACAGCGGGCATGTCGCGATGAGCATGGACGGGCAATTTGAGGTTAAAAAGCTGATGTGCGCAGCGGGTGACGGCGATATTGGCTCAATGCGGTGGGCGTTGGAACCCAACCATTTTGCGCATTCGACCAGCGAATACACATTTGCATTTATGGCGATGCCGATCAGCCCGACCGAAACGCACGTGGTTTCGAAATGGCTGGTGCACGAAGATGCGGTCGAGGGGGTTGATTATACCGTTGAGCGGCTGGCTGAACTGTGGACAAAAACCAATATGCAGGACAAGGCGCTCGCCGAAGACAACCAGCGCGGCGTGAATTCGCCCGGCTACACGCCCGGCCCGTATTCGCCCGATGCCGAGCCATTGGTCTTGGGTTTTGTCGATTGGTATTGCACCAAGGCAAAAAACTATATTCAACACCACCATGGCTGATCGACACCCGACTCTTCATCCCGAAACATTGGCGGTTCATGCGGGCTACGACCCTGCCGATGGACAAAAATCCGCGAAGCCGCCAATTTACATGACCTCGACCTTTGCTTACGCCTCGGCCCAACAGGCGAAGGATATTCACGAGGCCTATTTTTTGGGCACGGGGCCGGAAGCGGGTGGTGCCAAGCACATTTACACACGGCTTGGTCATCCTAACCTCGATATGGTGGAGGCACGGCTTGCGGCGCTTGATGGTGCCGAGGCGGCGGCGGTGTTCAACTCGGGAATGGCGACCCAATCGATTATCGCGCTCGCCTACCTGCGTCCCGGTGATAGCGTGGTGCATACGCGGCCGATTTATGGCGGAACCGATGTTTTGTTTAACACGCTGATGGCCCAATTTGGTGTCCATCCGTTCGCAATCACTGACGGCTGCGACGAAGCGCATATGCGCGCAATCATCGCGAAGGCCGGCGCTGCGGGGCCGCTCAAGCTGATCGTGATCGAAACCCCGGCGAATCCGACGGCGGCGCTCGTTGACATCGCTCTGGTGGTTCGCTTGGCGGGCGAACTCACGCCGCGTCCGCTCGTCGTGTGCGACAACACTTTGCTCGGCCCGCTCATGCAACGGCCGATCGAATTGGGCGTTGATTTGTGTATGACGTCGCTGACCAAATATTGCGGCGGGCACAGCGACCTCATTGCGGGGGGTGTGTCTGGCCGTGCGGAGGTGATCAACCCCTTGCGGCTATTGCGCACCACGTTGGGCAGTCACCTTGATCCCTATAGCTGTTGGCTGTTGTTGCGTTCGATGGAAACACTCCCGCTCCGGATGGAACGAGCGATGGCGAACGCACACGCGGTCGCGACCTATTTGCGGGCGCATCCGAAGATCGCGAGTGTGACGTATCTGGGGTTTGTGGCCGATGGTACACCTCAGCGCGCGGTGTATGAAAAGCAATGCAAGGGGGCGGGTTCGACCTTCTCATTCCGCGTAAAGGGTGGCGAGGCGGAGGCATTCCGGCTGCTCGATGCGCTCAAATTGCTGCGTTTTGCGGTGAGCCTGGGCGGATCAGAAACGTTGATTACGCATCCGGCGACCACCACGCACTATGCAGTGGCGAAAGACCTGCGCGACCAAGTCGGGATTGATGAGGCGACTTTACGGCTCTCTGTCGGGATCGAACATGCAGACGACCTGATTGCCGACTTCGCACAAGCCTTGGCGGCGGTCTGATGACCACAGATAAGCACGATCTGACCGGAAAAATTCCGATGCCAGCCACTATTTACGACGTGGTCGTGGTCGGCGCGGGGGAGTCTGGCCTTGAGGTCGCGTTGCAGGCTGCCGCTGAGGGTAAATCGGTGCTGTTGGTCGATGAACATCCGGTTCCGGGGGCGCTGATGGGGACCGACGTGCCCTATTTTTTTGGCGGGCGGGCCACCGCAGCGGTGCAGAACAGCGCGCGAATGATCGAGCAGATTTTTGCGACCAATCCCAAACTCGAAGCAGCGTTTGAGGCTGGGATTGAGGTTGAGCTGGGGACGGCGGCGTGGGGGCTTTACCGCAACGGTGCGGCGCTCAAGACCATTCCACACCCGATGATCGGGCTGGCGAATGCCGAGCGCGCGTGGATGGTTGGTTTTAAGGAACTGGTGCTCGCCACTGGTGCGCGCGATATCGTGCTGGGGTTCAATGGTTGGACTCAACCCGGCGTCATGGGCGCGCAGGGGTTTCAGGCGTTGGTGACGCGCTATCAGGCATTTTCTGGGCAGCGGGTGTTAATTTTGGGCGCAGGTGCGGTGGCGCACTCGACTTTGAAAATGGCCTCCGACGCTGGCCTGACGGTTGTGGGGCTCGTCGCGCCCGACGATGGCGCTGTGGGGCGCACAGGGCCGCGAGCGGTTGCTGCGCCCGCCGATGTGCCAGTTTACCCGGCGCACGTGATTGCAGCGATTACAGCGGGCTTGGACGGCGTTTCTGGGGCGACGCTCAAATCATTGAACGACGGTAGCGAAATTCATGTCGATTGCGATACGATCGTTCTGGCGATTGGCACAACACCGGCGACTGAATTGCTGGAGGCAGCGGGCATCACGTCCGATGACACTATTCGGCTGGTTGGCGATTGCGCCGGTGCCGCGCCTGATTGGGCGGAGATTCAGCGCTGGTCGGACGCGCTTGGCGCTTATGCGCCGTCGGAGATGATCGTTTGCCAGTGTGAAGAGGTCACGCGTGCTGACCTGCTTGGGGTGCAGCCGCCAAACTATATAGCGCGACCACCCAAAATGCAGGCGCGCGCGCTGAGCAGTTTGCTCAATGATGGCCCCGCACACCCCGATCAGATCAAGCGGCTCACCCGCGCGGGTATGGGGACGTGCCAGGGACGGCGGTGTCGCGATCAGGTGCGGTGTCTGCTGGCGCAGGCGGAGGGCACGTCCGTCGCCGCAGTGCCAATGGCGAGCTATCGTGCTCCCGTTCGTCCAATCCCGCTCCACATTCTTGCCGACTGGCAGGAAGAAGAAGCGATGGTCGCGGGCTGGGATGTATGGTTCGGTATTCCCACGCAATGGACGCCTTATGCCATCGTCGGCACCCCCGAAGAAGCAGAGCATGTCTCGATTGTCGGGGGCTATTCGCATGTCTGATCTGGCCGGTGCCGCTGTTGTCGTCATTGGAGGCGGCGTTACCGGCTTGGCGACCGCTTGGTGGTTGGCGCGTGATGGGCACGATGTTATCGTCCTCGATAAGGGTATTGTCGGTTGGGAAGCGTCTGGACGCAATGGCGGCGGGTGTTCGCATTACCAGAGCCCGCTGTTTGAAGAAGAACAGCGCTTGTGGCCTCTGATGGACGACCTGCTTGGTTATCCGACCGAACACAGCCCGGAACGGATCATTATCCAACGTCAACAACACGCACTCGATCATTATCGCCATGTCGGTGCCACGTGCACCGCAATGGGCTGGCGCGTCGACAATCTCGATAGCAAGCAAGTGCAAGAGCTGGTGCCTTTTACCGATGAGAGCTGCTTGGGCGGAATTCATTTGCGTTTTGGTGGCCATGCGAACCCGCAGCGCACAGTGCAGGCTTATGCGTGGGCGCTACAGGATTTAGGGGGGCGGATTTTTCAACATTACCCCGCCCTCAGTATCGAGACCCAAGGCGGCAGGGCGGTGGCGGTCATGACGCCGCGCGGGCGGATCGCCTGCGACGCGCTAGTGGTTGCGGCTGGGCCGCAGTCGGGCATGTTGCTGGCGCCGCTTGGTGTTCATTTCCCCGTCACGTCGGCGCGCGCTGAGATGATCGTGACCGAGCCCGCACCACTGATGAAAATAGGCGGCGTTGACGGCAACGGGCTTTATGGACGGCAGACGTTACGCGGTAACCTTGCCTTTGGGGGCGGCCCGCACGAATGGATTCCGATGACGGCGCAAGGGCCCGAGGCGCGCCCAGGATCGCCAATCATTCGTAATCTCGCGCGCCGCGTCGCAGAGATGTTCCCCAAGGCGGCGCATCTCAACGTTATTCGGTCGTGGGCGGGGGTCATTGAGAATACGCCCGACGGCCGCCCGATTATTGATCGATTGTCACACCCCGACAATGTCACGGTTGCGACGCTCTCAGGCGTAGGCTTTGGTCTGTCGCCCGCAAGTGGCCATGCGATCCGCGATTTGGTGGTCGAAGGGCGCGTGACTTTTGCCGATATTGCCAAGCTTGGGCTGGCGCGCTTTGCTGGGCTTGAGGCTGATTGGCGTGAACAGCGGGGTTGGGCGGCGCAGGCGTGACGAGCTATTCCGCCCTCCAATTGTTGCGCGGTGCTTTTAATGGGCAATCGCATTGGACGCGCGCGTGGCGTGATCCGGAGCCCAAGGCGCATTACGATGTTATCATCATCGGCGGGGGTGGGCATGGGCTCGCGACCGCATATTATCTTGCGAAACATCATGGCATCCGCAACATTGCTGTCCTTGAAAAGAATTATATTGGCGGGGGGAACACGGGTCGTAATACCACCATCGTGCGCTCAAATTATCGCCAGCCTGAATTGCATAACCTGTTTGAAATGGGGCTGAAGCTCTGGCATGGCTTGAGCGACGATCTGAATTACAACGTCATGTTCAGTCCGCGCACGGTGATGGTGCTTGGTCATTCGGACTCGGATATGCGTGCTTTGGCCGAGCGCGGCGATGCGCTGCGGTGCGACGGAATTGACGCTGAAGTGATCGGTGTTGATGGGGTTCACAAGCTCGAACCGCTGGTTGACCTGTCGCCACGTGCGCGCTTTCCGGTGCAAGGGGCGATGATTCAGAGGCGCGCTGGCACCGCGCGGCATGATGCCGTGGCTTGGGGCTATGCGCGGGCCGCTGACCGGCTGGGTGTTGACATCATCCAGAAGTGCGAGGTCACGGGCTTTGTGATGGCTGGGGGTAAAGTCACCGGCGTTGAAACCACGCGCGGGACTATTGCTGGCGACCGCGTCGGCATTTGTGTTGCAGGGCACAGCGGCCAAGTTGCGGGATTGGCGGGGTTGAAGCTACCAATCGAATCGCAAACGTTGCAAGCCTTTGTGACTGAGGGCGTTAAGCCGATGATCCACCGCGTGGTCCAATCGCAAACTCTGCATTGCTATATCAGCCAGTCGGATAAGGGGGGTATCGTGCTGGGGGGTGATCCCGATCGGTTCCCAAGTTATGCGCAGCGCGGGCTGACCCCGCCGCTGGCTAAGGCGGCCGCCGAGGCGATTGCTCTTGTTCCGGCACTTTCGCGGCTGCGAATGGTGCGCTGCTGGGCTGGTGTGACCGACATGAGCTTTGACGGGTCGCCGATTATTTCCGAATTGCCCATTGACGGTCTCTATCTCAATGGTGGCTGGTGCTATGGAGGGTTCAAAGCGACACCGGCATCAGGCGTGGCTTATGCGCATTTGCTGGCAACCGGTGTGCGGCACCCATTGGCCGCGTCGTTTGGATTTGAGCGGTTCGCGATGGGGGCCACCATCGACGAAGCGGGCGTTGGCCCTTGGCCAGAGGCGCGCTAGATGATCCTCATTAACTGCCCGCATTGTGGTGCGCGTGCGCAAGCTGAATTCTCATACGTGCGTACAACCGATAGCATCGTGGCGCTAGATGCGGCGCCTGAGGAGGCCATGCGCACGCTTTATGCCCGCGCGAACCCAAAGGGCTGGTCAGATGAGCTTTGGCGACACTCGTATGGCTGTCGGCAGTTTCTCGTGCTGCGTCGCCACACGGTTACGCACGCGGTAGAGGCGGTGACGGCGCTTCCTGCCAGAAACGCTGGTGCTCCGCAGGCCGTCCCCGCATTGCCTGCTGAGCGCTCAGGTCCGGCAGCGGAGGCGCAATGATGTCACCCCGCGCTCCTGGCAGCCTGAAGTTCACGTTTGATGGACGCTCCTATGCCGCGCACCCGGGCGATACGCTCGCCGCCGCATTGCTTGCGAACGGTGTTAGGGTCGTTGCCCGCAGCTTCAAATATCACCGGCCACGCGGCGTATTGTCGGCTGGAGTCGAAGAACCCAACGCGCTTGTAACAGTTGGGGAGGGCGCGCGGCGCACGCCCAATACGCGCGCGACTGACGTGTTTGTTTATGATGGCCTTGTTGCGCGCAGCCAAAACGCCTGGCCTTCGGTCGCGTTTGATGTGGGTGCCGTTCTCGGGCTGGCCGCCCCCATTTTTGCGGCTGGTTTTTATTACAAAACTTTTTTTGGGCCACCCAAACTGTGGAGGGTCTACGAATATTTTATTCGTCGTGCTGCGGGTTTGGGCGAGGCACCCGTTGAGGCTGACCCCGACACATATGCCCAACGTGCGGCATTCTGCGACCTGCTTGTCGTGGGCAGCGGGCCTGCGGGGCTCGTGGCAGCGCGAGATGCCGCTCTCAACGGAACGCGCGTGATGTTGGTCGAGCACGATGCCGTGCTCGGCGGCAGTTTGTTGCGCGATGGCGGTGAGCTGGATCTGATGAGGCAAGCTTCAGTCGCAATAGCTACAGCTGGCGGTCGAGTCTTGACGCGCACAACGGCCTCGGGCGTCTGGGACGATGGCATGGTGACACTAGATCAAAGACGTGTCGAACCCGGCCAATCCGGCGCGCCTGCGCACTGTGTATGGCATGTGCGCGCCAAAAAAATCGTGCTCGCCACTGGAGCCCTTGAACGTCCGCTGACATTTGCGAATAATGACCGTCCGGGTGTGATGCTCAGCAGCGCTGTGCGGACGTATATCAAGCGGTTCGGGGTGCTGCCCGGCAAGCGCGTTGTGATCGCGACCAACAATGACGATGCCTATGCAACGGCTGACGCCGTGATCGCAGCGGGCGGCGAAATTGTTGCAGTCCTTGATGAACGCGCCGAGTCATCGGCCATCACCACTCAGGCCCGACAGCGCTTTCGCGTGCACCTGAATGCGCAGCCCCGCAACACGCGGTATGCCCGAGGGGGACTCAGCGCTGTCGAGGCTGTGATCGGGGAGCGCCGCGAAATATTTGCCGCCGATTTGCTCGCGATGTCGGGCGGTTTCACGCCCGTTGTGCACCTGCACAGTCAGGCGCAAGGCAAGCTTGATTGGCGCGCGGACATTCAGGCGTTTGTTCCGGGCGCAACGTCGCAGAATATGGGGGCGGTGGGCGCCGCCGCCGGAGACGTGCAACTCATCGCGGCCAACCCTACCGCGTTGCCCGATCCGAAACATAGTTTTATTGATTTTCAGAACGATGTGACCGCGTCCGACATCGACCTCGCGTGGGCAGAGGGCTATCGCTCAGTCGAGCATCTCAAGCGCTATACGACGCTCGGTATGGCGACTGACCAAGGCAAAACAAGCAATATGGCAGCGCTTGCACGGCTCGCTGGTGCGGCCGGGGTGGATGTTCCCCAAGCGGGACTGACCACGTTCAGGCCGCCGTATGTGCCGCTAACCCTGGGGGCGTTGGCGGGGGCCGATGCGGGTGGCGAGTGCGCCCCCGAACGTCAGCTTGCGTTGCGTGATGCGCATGTTCAGGCGGGAGCGGTGTGGATGCCGCTCGGACTGTGGATGCGGCCACGCGCCTATCCGCAAGGCAGTGAAACAATTGGCTCGGCGGCGGTGCGCGAGGCACTCGCGGTGCGCACCAAAGTTGGGCTGACCGATGTCTCAAGCCTCGCCAAATTCGCCATCAGCGGCCCCGATGCCATAAAATTGCTCGAAATGGTGTGCGCGACGCCCGTTGCCAAGCTGGCGATCGGGCGTGGGCGTTACACGTTTATGCTCCGCGAAGATGGGACGGTGATGGATGATGGCACGCTGTGGCGGCTCGGCGAGCAGCGCTATCTTCTGACGTCATCGACGGGGGGAGCGGATCGCATGACCGCGCATCTTGGCTATGCGCACTATGTATTGGGCGCTGGCTTGCGGGTGTCAGTGGTGGGGCAGCAAGAGCATTTTGCGGGTTTTGCGCTTGCCGGGCCGCGCGCGCGCGACAGTCTTGTTGCGCTTACCAATACACCACCGCCCGCGCATATGGGCCACTGCGAGAGCTGGATCGCTGGTGTGCCGGTGCGCATTCTCGCGGCCAGCTACAGCGGCGAGCGCGCATTCGAGATTTACGCCGTTGCGCACGATGCCCGGCCGGTATGGGATGCGCTTGAGGCACAGGTGCGTGCGCAAGGCGGCGCTCTGTACGGCATTGATGCGATGGAGCACCTACGTATTTCCAAGGGCCATGTTGTCATCGGTGCGGAAGCGGATGGGCGCGCGACGCCTGATGACCTTGGGCTTGCCGGAATGCTCCGCAAAGCGGGGGGGTATATCGGAGCCAGCGGATTGGCGCGTCCCGCGCTGACCACTCCCGATCGGCATCAGCTCGTTGGTCTCGAGTCGTTGGCGGGTGCGATCCCCGAGGGGGCGATGCTTTTGACCACCAAGGGCGCGCCGGTTGATGGCCATGTCACGTCATCGGGGGCCCAGATTGTCCGCCCCGGCTTCATCGCGCTTGCGATGCTGAAGGGGGGCAGGGCACGTGTCGGCGAGACGTTGCTTGCGACGTCTCCAACGCGGCGGTTGGAGGCACAGGTTCGGGTTACGGCCGCACATTTTTATGATCCGCAGGGGGAGCGCTACCGTGACTGACACCGGCGTGACCATCTCGATAGCCCCCGCCGTTGACGTCGTCGTGCTCGACCTTTGGGACGATCAAACACCCGACCTTACCGGCATCACCGCATTGACCGTCGAGCCGGGGCGCTATTGGCTGATCGATACCGCCGCGCAAATGTCGGCGCTTGCCGCGCAAGTCGCGGACCACGGCGCGCTCACGCCCATTCACGGTGGCCTGATGCGCGCTACATTCAACGGCGCAGGTTGGCGCGAACTCTTAATGCATGGCGGTTGGTTCGATGCTGAGGACACCGCATTCGGCCCCGGTGCGTGCGCCGCAACGTTGCTGCACCATGTCAGTGTCTGGATTGCTCCCCAAACTGATGAGAGCGCCCATGTCTATTTCGCGCCGAGCTATACTGCCGACCTGCGCAAGCGCTGGGGCTGCTAGACGCGCGTTACGTCGGTAAAGCTGAGCGCGCCGCCAAGATGCCAACAGTTACCCGAGCGTAAACGTGGCCGCCGTGGCGGTTCTTCCGCAGCCTGTGCCCCCGCGCGTTATCGCGACGTGAGCACAGGCTGGGTGAGCACAGGCTGGGTGATCACAGGCTGGGCCGTGGCCAATGATGTCACCCGAAGTGACAAACGGCTACCACCGCGCCGTCACGCTGACTGCAGCCAAGTTTTCGCGGAGTCCGCCCGAGACAACCCCCTCATACCGAACACCAACATCGATGCGGCTTGACAGCGATGAGTCAAACCCAACGTCGAGCCGTGTTTGTGCCTCAGGTACACCTTGTCCGTGAATAACGAATGGTGTGTTCGGCAACGCTTGGAATGTCGCAAACGCCCCGGGGTTTTGATCTCCCTCCAGCAAATTACGCTCCGAAACGCCAATATAAGGCGTAAAGCTGCCGTGCTGAAGCTCTGTCCGATGGCTCAGTTTGAGCGCAACATCGCTCCACAATTGCCGCTGGTTCACGGGCGCCAAATTGAGCGAAAGGGTGCCGTCACCAACTTCTCGATACGCGTCTTGATGATGCGATTGATAGTTCAGTGTGCCGGATATTGTGACCTTCCAGCCCCTTTTTAGCGCAACGTCGCGGCCAACTGTTTCCGCAAGTGACCAGTCGGTTTGAAAGGTCTTGCTGTTGGCATTGACGGCGGCTCCCGAGCCGAGCAACACCGAGTTTCGCGTTAGATTCTGATCCCCAAGCTGGTAGCTCGCCGCCACGCCAAAGAACCAGGGGCCGAGCCGATCACTGGCATAAGCGGCCCCTTGCCAAAAATCAGCTTTACCCGAAACACCGTCCGCTAAGGTTGTTGTTTTACCATTGGCATAACCAACAGCCAACCCGATCCGGCTGTTCGCGGTGCCGATGCGGGCATCAAAGCCGGTGGCAACACCTGCCGCATGCAGCGCATTTGGCGCCACCGCCGAACGAACCGTGTCGTCAGCATAATAGGCTTGTCCCCAGATTGCTCCGCGTGAGGACGAGGGGTGCGAACTCCCACCCTCTTCGGCGGCCGATACCAGCCCGGCCATATCCTGTGCACCAGGATCGACAAGATGCATGATCGTCTGCGCAAACTTTGGCTTTATTTGCCCCCCCGATGCGCCACCAAACATATGATCGCTGACCGCGCCCATAAAGGCGGATTGAACGGCTTGGTCGAGCGCCAGCGTGTTAAGATTGCCGCCACCGGACACCGTTTCCAAATTGGTCGCACGGTCACTCGCTGACAGGCCATAGACGCCGTTCAGCGCTGTAATCAGCTTGTCAGACGCTGTGAACTGGCCGCCGTTGAAAACCTGCCCCGCCGCAAGCCCATTGGGTGTTGTTGCGCTTTGCGTCCAGTCAACCCGATTGAGCACTTCCAGCACGGCGCTGTTTGCGACCAAGTCATAACGCACGCGCTGATAGCTCAATGGATTTGCAGGATTAGTGACCGCAAATGAGCTGAGGTTGGTGAACTGGCCCGTCAGTTTGCTTGATTGCAAGACAATATACCGCTGGTCAAAGCCCAACGTTGCCCCCGGAGATTGGGTGGCTTGTAATGTCATTCCGGTGATCGTTGCGCCTCCCAAGACGTTCAATGCCGTCGAGCCCGTGCTGCCGTAGCCGACCGCAAGTGTGCCGCCTGCAAGCGAGGTCAACTGCCCGACGGTCAATGAGCTCGACGAGCTCCCCCCGGCAACCAACGCGCGCACGATCGATCCATTCGCTCCAACTGTGCCACCCGGACGGATGACACCGCCACTGATGGATACGGGGGCGAGTACTGCACCCGAACCTGACAAAGTGCCCGCCGCTCCGATATAGACCGAGCTCCCCAGAGTTCCAGGGAGTGCAAGTTCGCCACCGAGGATGGCAGTGCCGCCCTGATAGGTGTTTGCACCGCCGAGCGTCAGCGTTCCCAAGCCTGCCTTTATGAGCGCGCCAACACCGCCAGCATTGCCCGAGAATGAGCTGTTGAACCCGTTGGTATCGATCAGGCCATTCCCACCGTTGATGGTCAGGCTACGTGCTGACGTGATTGCGGCGAGTGTTCGGAGTCCACCGCCATCGAAAATCAAGCTGTTGCTCGAAGCACCGAGATTGGTGTCGCTCGAAATCTGGGTCAATCCCCCCTTGAGCGTAACGTTGCCGACAAAAGTTGGGCTGCCAGCCAAGGTCAAGGTTCCGGTGCCATATTTGATCAGCGGACGACTGCCCGTCAGGATCGCGACATCGGGGTTCGAGTCATTATTCGCGAGCCCGAATTGCAGAACAGATGCCGCCGCAAAATTGCTCGTCACATCATAAAGCAAAAACGTGCCCCGGCCGAAAGTGCCGACCGCCAACGTGTCGAGTGCGGCCTCATAATCGAGGGCCGTCACCTGCGTATTGGGCAGCCCCGAGCCGAAACGCCGCCAATTGCTAAGCAGACCATTGGCGTCGCTGTCCGCAATCACCAGCGGATTGCCGGCATTGTCGGTTGTATTCAGACCACCAACGAGCAGCGCGTTCACCCCATTGCTCGATATGAAACCGAGCGTTTCGGGGCGCGTGAATGTGGTAGGCAGATTGCTGTTCAGCAATTTCCCCGTCACGCCGCCATCGATTGTACCGTAGAGCAGGTTGGTGTCGGCAGCGAAAAACCGGTTCTGCGACCGAGGGTCGAACAGCACCGACGTTGGGGCCAGAGCCGGGTTTCCGTTATAACTTAAGGCGGTATAGCTATAGACCGGCTTGAGTGAAATGGTGTCTGCCGTCGTTCCGGTGCTGACGAACAGCCGCGCTCCGTTGCGTCGTGTCGACCCCGCAAGCAGGGCGTATGTGTTGTCTTTGGTGCCATAATCGAGGGCCGTTACGTAGCCCGTCGCGCCCGCAAAATTGGTCACCAGGTTGTTGTACAACGCAACTGATCCATCTGGGAACACGTATTGCAGCGGTGTCGCGAACGTATCCTGCGTCGTGAGTACGCCGGGAAAGACACCTAGCGCAATCAACGAAGGATCAATATTATTGAGTTTCAAAGTCGGTTTGAACAGCACCGTGTTTTGATCAATTTGGATGCCATTCCCACTTTGATCAACAAAGAAAAGCTGCACGGGGTTCTGATTCGCATCGGTGCTTTGCGGGCCGAATTGATAGCGCAGCAGATCGCCATTATTAAGATATTGGGCTGCAACATACGCGTAACTTAATCCACCCGCGAGTGTCTTGCCATTGATCGCGGCAACCGTGCCATCTCCGCCTTGGATGATGTTATACACGGGGCTGTTCTTGGCAGATTGCAACGCCGCGCCATTGTCTTGCGCCGCAACCGCAAGCAGCCCGGTGTTCGGATCAAGCGCGAGACTGTAGACTTCGAGGTTCTGGCGGCCGGCATTCAGACCATAAAAGGCGCCATTGTTCGTCTGCGGCAATGTGCGGTAATAAACGCCACCATCTGTGCCGAGATAGAGATTGCCTTTGCTGTCGAAAGTAAGCGCGCGGACATCCGGATGAGCCGTGGACCCGTCGGAGGTAAAAGAATCGGTCAGCAACGAGTAAGTCACGCTGCCATCGGCATTGAGCGTGGCGCGCAATGCGTTGGCTGAGTAACCATTGACGCCAGGATTGGCCAATCGATCTCCGGCCAAATATACGATATTGGTGTTGTTAGGATCAATTGCGATCGCTGAGTGAATTGAAGCTTGCCCACCCGCATTGATCTGGATCGGCGCTTCCTGCAACGCATTGGTGAAGCCGTTAACCTTGGGCCCCGCGTTGGTCGGGTTGGGATTGTTAGGATCGAGCGCGACGCTCAGATCATTCCACGTGCCCCCATAATCTTTTGAGAGATAGGCGTAGAGCAGATTACCGGTAAAGCCATCCACCACACCGACGGCGACCGCGCCATTCGCGGCGGTTGATACGCGCAAAATGGTTGGATCGCCATTATTGGCAATCCCTGGCGCATTGGTGGCACCAAACACCTTGCTCCACGTCGCGCCACCATCGATGGTGGTATACAGCGCCGTGTCAGCGTAATTTACATTGGGATTTGCGGAGGCAATCGCGGTGTAAAAGCGAAGTGGGTTATTGGGGTCACCAATTAACGCCGTCGCAGCCCCTACAGGCAGTCCGGCACCTGCGCCAAGTTTGGTGAAGGTTGTGCCGCCATCGGTCGAGCGATAAAGCCCGCTGGCTGCTTCAACCCCGTTGCCATTCGTCCAGGCGCCTTCCTCGTTGAAGGCGGCGGCCATAATGACGCTACCACGCGCGGTCACATTGATAATACCGATGTCAGGCAGCGCGCCTTTGCCAATCGTGGCCCAGCTCAGCCCGCCATCTGTCGTGTATAACAGCCCGTTGTTGGTCGAACCGCCACGACTTAAGTCAAAATAGGTCACTGGCGAGCCGCCGCCAACGCCATATGTGGCTCCAGCGCTGGTGACACCAATACCCGCGATCGCAGTCTTGCCGGTTTTATCCGTGGTGTCGAAACTTACGCCGCCAATGGAGAGCGAACCCTTATTGTCGGTTTCCGCTGCCCACGTCACACCACCATCGGCGCTGCGCCAGATCCCACCATTGGTTGTGCCGACCAGGATGAGAGAGCTGTTAAAGGGATCAATCGCCACACTCTGCACCGCGCCCGACTGCGTTCCTGCGCTAGGGGCCGTGCCGACCGGACGATTGTTCGGGCCATCAGCACCATTAGCCAGACCTGGTGGTCCTGTCTCGGGAGAGGGGCCAGCTTGAACGAATACTTGAGCATATCCTGCAAGTGGTGCGCAAACCCCTGCCAAACCGAGTAAAAGACGCGTTTTTAAACTACGGACACCCTTAACTGAACTCTGCCGACTCATAATCACTCCCATTTTGCTCGTTGTGTTACGAGACTATGGGGTCTTTTTATATGAATCAATAGATATTGCGCATTATTGAAATGTCATTTCGTGTAATTAAATAACAATTTTAAGTGTCTGACTGCATATTAATTTGTTTGGGAGAGAGTGCGGGCTTAGCTTTAGGGACGGCAGGGCGCGGGCTTTGAGGAAGAGCGTGGAACGCTGATGATGGCATCGGCATATCTTCGTCGCCAGCTTGCCGGGGCAATTGCTTATGTGGTGTCGCGGGCGAGGGAACATCTGTGTGTGGCATAACGCGAGATGCGCGGTCAGGCGATATGGGCCGCACATGGTGGTGAGGATGTCTGGCGACCACGGGGAACGATATTAGAATCAACATAAGCGGGAGAGTTCGCGTGACGACCATGGTCAAGTTATCCCAGAGGCATAAGAAAATGTCGAGCGTGTGTCCCCTCAAAAAGGCACATCATCATCGAGGTCGTGATCAAATGCGCTGCTGCCAGTGCTCGCTGCGGGGGCGCCGCCGCTGTAGCCGTCACTGCCTCGGTCACGACTATACCCGGCGCTTCCGCTTCCGCCGCCACTATCATTCCGCCCATCAAGCAGCGTGAGCGCTCCGTTGAAATTTTGGATGACGATTTCGGTGGTGTATCGATCCGCTCCGTTTTTATCCTGCCATTTGCGCGTTTGCAGTGCGCCTTCGATATACACTTTGCTGCCCTTGCGCAGATATTGCTCGGCCACCCGCCCGATATTCTCATTGAAAATGGCGACATTATGCCACTCGGTTTTCTCTTTTCGTTCGCCTGAGGTGCGGTCTTTCCACGTTTCAGATGTCGCGATGGTGAGGTTCACCACTTTGCCACCGTTTTGGAAGGCGCGCGACTCGGGGTCTTTGCCCAAATTGCCGATGAGCATGACTTTGTTGAGTGAACCTGCCATTTTTAACCCCTTTAGAGGCCGCACCAAATGGCGACCCAATATGTTAATCCTGCCGCGAGATACGCAAGCGTGAACAAATACGCTACCATAAATGCAGGCCATTTCCACCCATTGGTTTCACGGCGCAAGACCGCGATCGTGCTCATGCATTGCGGTGCGAAGACAAACCACGCGAGAAACGCCAGCGCGGTGGGCAAAGACCATTTTTTGGCGAGTTGCGCGCCAATTGTGGCGCTGCTGTCGGGATTGTCCACCGCATAGGCAGTGGCGAGCGACGAGACCGCCACTTCGCGCGCGGCCATCGCGGGGATAAGTGCCAAACTGATCTCGCGGTTGAAGCCAATCGGCTTGAACACCACCGCCAACCCGTTTGCCATATGCCCCGCAATCGAGGCATCGACTTGGCTGTGGCCAGGCAATGCACGCGGAAAACTCAACAGCAGCCAAAGCACAATCGCCGTGCCGGCAATCAGCGTGCCCGCACGCTTGAGGAAGATGAGCACGCGTTGCCACAGCCCGAGCACCAAATCGCGCAGGACCGGCCATTGGTATTTGGGCATCTCCATCATGAACCCTGCGCCTGCCGATTTTGCTACCGTGCGGCGCAGCACCAGCGCCACCAGCATCGCGCCGATAATGCCGATGAGATAAAGCCCGAGCATCACGAGCCCTTGGAGCCCAACCCCGAACCCCACCGTGCGTGCGGGGATGAAGGCGGCGATGATCATGGTGTAAACGGGAAGTCGCGCCGAACAGGTCATCAGCGGTGCGACGAGCATTGTTGTCAGACGATCTTTGGGGTCTTCGATGGTACGCGTCGCCATAATCCCAGGCACAGCGCACGCGAACGACGAGAGTAATGGGATGAACGCGCGACCCGAAAGGCCAATCTTCGCCATTAACCGATCCATCAAAAACGCCGCGCGCACCATATAACCGCTCGCTTCGAGTGAGAGGATGAACGCAAACAGGATCAGGATTTGGGGGATGAAGACCAGCACCGCGCCGACGCCCTTGATCAACCCTTCGGTGAGCAAGGACCGAAACAGGCTGGCGGGCAGGGTGCTGATGACTTGGTTTTGCAGTGCCGCAATACCCGCACTGATCCAAGCCTGTGGAACAGTTGCCCAACTGAACACGGCTTGAAACATCAGGAACAGCGTTGCAACGAAAATGAGAATGCCGAACACAGGGTGGAGCGCCACCGCGTCAATCCGTCGCGTCCATTGGCGATTGGGCGCTTCGGCAACGATGGTAGCACTCGCGATCCGGCGGGCCTCAGCGGCGCGATGTGATGAGTTTGGTGGCCTGTGGACGGGCACGTTCAGCAACGCACTTTCAAGGGCTGCGCCAAGTTCCACGATCCCACGTTTACGCACTGCGACCGTTTCGATCACCGGCACGCCAAGTTCGCGCGCCAATATCTGTGCATCCAAGGTCAATCCGTCGCGGACCGCGAGATCGACCATATTGAGCGCCACGACACACGGCGTACCGAGCGCGATCAGCTCAAGCGCAAACCGCAGGTGGATGTCGAGATTGGCGGCATCAACGACGATGATAAGCGCGTCTGGGCGGCGTTCGATCTTGTGTTCGCCCAAAACGACATCGCGCGTCACCAGTTCATCTGGGCTATGTGGATTGAGGCTATATGTGCCGGGCAGATCAATGAGTTCGGCTGTGCGGCCATCGGGGAGGGCGTAGCGGCCGACTTTGCGCTCAACCGTCACGCCCGGATAATTGCCGGTGCGTTGGTGCGCGCCGGTCAACGCATTAAACAAAGCTGATTTGCCCGCGTTGGGATTGCCGACGAGCGCAATTCGCGGTGCGAGCGTTGCGATATTCATAAGGGCACGACAGTGATCTGTGCGGCAACGGCGCGCCGCAACGCTATCGTCATTCGCCCGACGCGCACGGCAATGGGATCACGCCCAATCGGCCCCGCGTGGAGCGACTCAACCTGCGCATCTATTTCAAAGCCAAATTCGTTAAGCCGTTGTGCCTCTGATGCATGAAGCGCGCCAAGGTCAACGGCAACAATCCGTGCGGGCGTGTTGCGGGCAAGAGTATCAAGCGACGTCATTCATTTCGTATATGCGAATGCGTCGCAATAGCCAAACGAAATTTACGCCGGATAGCGCAGCCGCCCGAGAAAGCGCGCCGGGCTGAACGCAAGATCGCTTTTCGCCACGAATCCGGCCTTTGCCTTTTCGAAGCGCATGATCCCGTCGATCCGGCGTGCAAGGAAGGCGGAGGTCTCGTGATGCGCCTCGCTCTCATCATTGAGGAATACGGCCAAGGTCGCGGCATAAACACCACCCAAAATGGCGCGCTTGGTGTAATGATTATAATCGGTTGCGGTGTCGCCGGCTGCCCGCCACATCACGTCCGCTGCCCGCCAGCCAAGCTTTGCGCCAGTGCCGACATTGGTTGGCAATGCAAGGCTGCTCAGCGCAAGGCGCAGTGCTTCTTTGTGCGGCGCAAGCAGAGTCAGCCGCGTCTCGACAAGCGCAGTGATCCGCGCGCGAATTTTTAGTGTACCGAGTTTTTCGGGTGGCCACTCGGCCAGCATCGCTGCATCGATGGTCGCGAACCAGGCATCGATCATTGGCACGGGGCCACCGTCGAACGCCAAACGGGCGACGTCGCGGTTCACACCAAGTGCTTCGGCGGCGGCATCCACCGCAGCTAAACCCCAGCCATCAAATGCTGCATGGCTGGGCAGTGCTGCCGCCAGCCTTAGCCGCGTTTGGTCGAGCGTTTCGGTGTCCAGCGATTCAACCATTTTACAAAGCCTATCAAATACGGTGACTTCATTGAGATGGGGTGTTATTGGTTTACAGTCAATGCGCGGGAGTCGCCCTGCGCTCGCTAGGGGACTAAAAATGGTAAAGTTTTTTGGAAATTTGAGTTACGTCTTGGCCGCAGGCCTCGCGCTGCTGATCGCAATACTGGCGGTGGCCGGACAGTTTAGCAATGCGCAGTCGATTACCAGCATTCTCATATTTTTGCACGTGATCTGCGGAATTATGTGGATCGGTCATTTGTATTATTTCAATTTCACGCAAATTCCGACAATGCCCAAAATCCCGGCCGAACTTAAGCCGGCGATCGGCAAATACATCGCCCCTGAGGCGTTGTTCTGGTTCCGCTGGGGGGCAGCCTTCACGGTGCTCACCGGCCTTGTCGTGATTCACCAAAAGGGTGACGATACCGCCTTTGCGCTGGCGCCCAACTTCCGGTTGATCGGTATTGGTATGTATCTCGCGCTGTTTATGGCCGCAAACGTGTGGTTCTTCATCTGGCCGAACCAGAAAAAGGCACTCGGCATTGTCGAAGCCGATGCTGACACCAAGGCCAAATCAGCGAGCTTGGCGATGATGGGTAGCCGCACGAACACATTGCTGTCGATCCCGATGCTGTATTGCATGGTCGCTCAAAGTATCAGCCCTTGGTAAGATGGTTTGGCGGCGCACTTTTGAGCGCCGCCCCCATTCGCCGGACAGCAGACACTTTGGCGTAAAGCGGAGACCAATCGTCATGGGCGGCGATGGCCTCCCAGATCGCTTCGACCTCGTTAATATGCATCGAACACGGTGCGGCGTCCGACCAATAGGCGTGGTCAGAGGGACCCGACGCGGCGTAATTGCCAAGAAGGGTGCGCAATTCGTCGAATGCGGCGTCGGCATAGCCTTGGCTGTTGCCGCGTAACTGCCCGCCGCGCCAGTCAAAAAAGAAGCGATCAATCTCTGTGCCGCTGCGCGTAAGCCCGCGCTCAATCGCTTGCACGAGCGTCAAATCGCTCGCAAATCCTTGTGACACGACGCCCAGTCGCCACAATATCCGCTCTGCTACCGCCGTTTGATAGGCCCCGCCATACCCGTCGAGCGCAGTGCGCAACGCGTCGTGGTCGGCGTAGGTCGCCAACGATTGCGCGAGTTGCACGACGTCCCAATGAATCGCTTCCGCCTGCCGTCCAAAGGCGTATAGACCTTGGTGGTCGAAGTAGGCAGCGGTAAAACCCGCTTCCCATTTTGGCGTGAAGCGCCACGGCCCGTAATCGAAGCTCTCGGCACTGATGTTGATATTGTCTGAATTGAGCACGCCATGGACGAAGCCGGCGGCCATATAACTCGCGGCGAGTTGGGCCGTGCCTTGTGCGACAAATGCGAGCAATCGCTGGGGCGCATCGCCTCCTTCATCCTCCGAGTAATAATGGCGCAGGGCATAGCTAACGAGCCGCTTCAAGTCGTCGATTTGACGAAGTGCCGCCAATCGTTGGAAGCTGCCAATACGGATGTGCCCGTGGCTGAGCCGTACGAGCACCGCCGACCGGGTGGGCGAAGGCTCGTCGCCGCGCACCAAATCTTCACCGGTCTCGATGACTGAAAAAGTGCGCGAAGTGTTCACCCCCAGCGCCTCAAGCATTTCGGTAGCTAATATCTCACGCACCGCCCCTTTGAGCGTCAGCCGACCGTCTCCCGCACGCGAATGCGGCGTCATGCCCGAGCCTTTCGTCCCCAAATCGAGCAGGCGTCCCTGCGCATCCCGCAACTGCGCAAACAGAAATCCACGTCCATCGCCAATCTCGGGATTATAAACCCGAAACTGATGGCCGTGGTACCGCAGCGCGAGCGGTTGCGTTAGGCTACCCGGAAGCGGCACGAACCGACCGAAATGCGACATCCACGCGGCATCACTCAAGTTTACCAGCCCGACTTCATTCGCGGCCTTGTCGTTACGAAACCGCACTATTGTTTGCGGAAAATCCGCTCCGTTCACCGGGTCAGCCAGAAAATCGGCGACCTCGGCGATAGCGTTGGCGGGACAGTAATCAGCGGCTTGCGGAACATCACTCATCCGGCGATATGGGGGCATCGCATACGGGGATGCAAGATGAGTCTTTATACCGACGGCTATTGGTGGTCGAACGACAATTTGCGACTGCATTATCGCGACTATGGTGGCCCCTCGGACCGCCCGACGATCATTTGCATCCCGGGTTTGACGCGTAATTGCCGTGATTGGGAGCCGGTGGCTGAGCGGCTAGCGGGGACGTGGCGGGTGGTGACATTAAGTTTGCGTGGGCGGGGTGAGAGCGCTTATGCCGCCGACGCGCTGACTTATGTCCCACTGACTTACGTGCAGGATATCGAGCGGCTGCTCATTCATCTCAACATCACACGCTTCGTCGCGTTCGGCACGTCGTTGGGGGGGATCGTGACGATGCTGCTCGCCGCAACCCGACCTGATCGGCTGGCGGGTGCGCTGCTCAATGACATTGGACCAAAGATTGAGGAGTTGGGGCTGGAGCGGATAAAATCATATGTTGGCAAAGCGTCGAACTGGCCGACATGGCTTCATGCCGCGCGTTATGCCGAGGAGGCAAACAAGGAGGTTTATCCTGACTACGATGCGCTGCAATGGATAGCGATGGCGAAGCGACTTTATCGGCTCATGCCCGGTGGTCGGATAATGCCCGATTATGACGCTAAAATCTCGATTCCGTTCAAACTGCCTAACGCTGGCGCGCCAGCCGATTTTTGGCCAATGTTGGCCGGCTTTAAGACCATCCCCACATTGATCGTCCGTGGCGGGGTGTCCGATTTGTTTAGCGCCGAGACTGCGCAAGAGATGCTGCGTCGGATGCCCATCGCAAAACTGGTGACCGTTCCGCGCGTCGGCCATGCGCCGTTACTTGATGAGCCGGAGGCTGTGGCTGGGATCGACGCCTTGCTGGCGGAGATTTCGCATTGAGTGTCAACATCCTTCATTGCCATTCGACATTTGCCTTGGGTGGCAAAGAAGCGCGCGCGGTGCGGTTGATGAACGCGTTTGGCGCCACGGCGCGCCACACTATTTTGACCGCAACGCCCGGCGCATTGGGCGCGCGCGATGCGATCAATCCCTCGGTGCGCGTTGATTTTCCCACCGACGCGCCATCACTTATTGGTAAACCTTCGATTGGGCGTTATCGGCAGATTGCTGAATATATGGCCCCGTTTGATTTGGTACTCACGTACAATTGGGGGGCTATGGATGTGGTGGGTGCCCGGCGGCTGATCCCGAAAAATTGTCCGCAACTCATTCATGCCGAAGACGGATTTAACAGCGACGAGAGTGAACGGCTGAACTGGATGCGGAATGGTTTTCGGCGGCTGATGCTGCCCGCTGCCAATGCGCTCGTGGTGCCTTCGCGCGTGCTGGAGGGGATTGCGCTTGAGATTTGGAAGCAGCCGCGCGCGCGCGTGGTGCGGATCAGCAATGGTATTGATGTTGCCGCCTACGCGACCCCGCCCGCAGCCGATGCAATTCCTGGGTTTGCCAAGCAGCCGGGCGAGGTTGTGATTGGTACCCTCGCGGGGCTGCGGTTGGTCAAGAATCTGCCGCGACTGGTGCGCGCTTTTGCCACTTTGCCCTCAAATACGCGCTTGGTGATTGTGGGCGAGGGGCCGGAGCGCGGAACAATTTTGGCGGAAGCGACGCGGCTCGGCGTTCAGTCGCGGGTGCATCTTCCGGGTTTTTTGCCTCATCCAGCCGCTTATATCGGGCTTTTTGACATATTTGCGCTCTCGTCTGACAGCGAACAATTTCCAGTCTCAGTCGTCGAAGCGATGGCCGCTGGTCTGCCAGTCGTCGCAACGAACGTCGGCGACATTGCCGCGATGCTTGCTGCGGCCAATCAGGATTTCGTGGTGCCGCTCGGTGATGATGCGGGCTTGGCGACAACGCTCAGTCATTTGGTTGCGGATGCGGGCCTGCGTGGTTGTGTCGGGCGATCAAACCGCGCCCATGCGATCTCGACGCTTGGTGAAGCCGACATGATCCATAATTATGCCCAGCTTTATACGCGCGCATTAAATTATGGGCGTGTTTCAAAAACGCTGTTATAGTGTAACTTTTTTAGGGCTGTATCGAATGTTCAAAGGTTTAAGACCCATTGTTTATGGTGGTAAAGAGATGTGGCCGTTGGTGGAGGGCGGCAAGGGCGTCTCCGCAACGAACCATGCAAGTTCTGGTGCGTGGGCGGCAGCGGGCGGCATCGGTACCGTAAGCGCGGTCAACGCCGACAGTTATGATGCATCGGGCGCTATCATACCTCAGGTTTATCCCCAAAAAACGCGCGGCGAGCGCCACGAGCAGCTGATAAAATATGCTATTGATGGCGCCGTCGAACAGGTCAAGCGCGCCTATGACATCGCCTCTGGCAAGGGTGCGATTAACATCAATGTGCTCTGGGAAATGGGCGGCGCGCAGCAGATTCTGCATGGCGTGCTAGAACGTACCAAGGGTCTTGTCACGGGCGTCACCTGCGGCGCGGGCATGCCTTACAAGCTATCGGAAATTGCGTCGTCATACGGGGTCACATACTTGCCGATCGTGTCCTCTGGCCGTGCGTTCAACGCGCTTTGGAAGCGCGCTTACTCAAAGGCTGCTGAATTCCTGAGTGCGGTTGTGTATGAAGACCCTTGGCTTGCGGGTGGGCACAATGGCCTGTCGAATGCCGAAGACCCGCGCCAGCCGCAAGACCCCTATCCGCGCGTGAAGGCGTTGCGTGACGTGATGCGCAGCAGCGGGATTTGCGACACTGTCCCGATTGTGATGGCCGGCGGTGTTTGGAACCTCCAAGAATGGGAGCATTGGATCGATAATCCCGAGCTTGGCCAGATCGCTTTTCAATTTGGCACGCGGCCATTGCTGACCCAGGAAAGCCCGATCCCTCAGGGGTGGAAGGATCGGCTAATGACGCTCAATGACGGAGATGTGCTGCTGCATAAATTTTCTCCGACAGGCTTTTATTCAAGTGCCGTTCAAACGCCATTTCTCAATAGTTTGGTGGCGCGTTCCGAACGTCAAATTGCGTTTTCACTTGAAGCGGCAGGCGATCACCAGTTTCAGCTCGACGTGGGGGTCAAGGGCAAAAATTATTGGGTTACGCGCAATGATTTGCTGCGCGCACGCGAGTGGCATGGCCTTGGCTTTACCGACGCGCTCAAGACGCCGGATAATACACTCGTATTTGTGACCGCGTCCGAGCGGACAGGCATTCGAAAAGACCAGGCGGACTGCATGGGCTGCCTCTCGCACTGTAGTTTCTCCGCGTGGAAAGACCATGACGAGTATTCGACGGGCTATCTCGCCGACCCGCGCAGTTTTTGTATTCAAAAGACGCTGCAAGACATTGCGCATGGCGGCGATGTTGACGACAATCTGATGTTTGCGGGCCATTCAGCCTATCGGTTTAAGACCGACCCGTTTTATTCAAATGGCTTTGTCCCCTCAGTGAAGCAACTCGTGGACCGGATTTTGACCGGGGCGTGATAACGCAAGGGGGCGACCCCGCCGTGTTTCACTCTCGCTTTCGCGGGGATGCGTCCAAATTTTAGCGCTCGCAGCGGCTAAAATCGTGCATTGGGTATGCGATGGTAACCGGTGTCATTTTTAACTTGCCGCCGCCGCCGGACTGGTGTCTATTGCACCAACACAATAAGGGATGCGATCATGGCACGGCGTGTTTTGCGACAAATTGCGGCTGGAGCGCTGGCTTTTGCGCTCGCGACGCCGGTCAGTTCTGCGGCCTCTGCGCACGAAGATGGCTTGCTGTTCCACCTATCAGCGGACAAATCGACCACTGCCGACGTCGCCCGGGGGGACGCGGCTCCTAATTTTGAAGATCATGTCGCGATCGTGCCCAATGGCGCGCGCGGTGGTGCGCTCTCGATTCAGGATGATGGCATTCTGACCTATAATGGAGCGCGCAATATTTATGGGCAGCGCGGCACGGTCTCATTTTTTTGGCGGTCGCGCTATCCGGTTGGAGAAGCACCCTTTCCGATCTTCCGGGTAGGCTTTGCCGATCACACCAGTTGGGACATGGTGTGGCTGCGGATCGATTATAACGGCCATGGTTTTGACGCGTTCGTAACCGACAACAATCTCGCACGGACGCGCGTGTCGTTTGCAATGCCCGTTCTGCCGAAAGACACCGACTGGACCCATCTTGCGTTTGCGTGGGATGAAACCCAGGGGGTGCAGCTATACGTGAATGGTAAGTTGGTGGCGCGTAACGATACCAAAGCGGTTTATGATACCGGTCTTGATCAATTCGGGTTCGCGGCGCGGGCCGTATCGCCCCATCAGGTGCAGAGCCGCTATAACTTTATGCGCGGCGGCGATTTCGATGAGCTGCGGATTTACGATCACGCGCTTGACGCGACCCAATTGGCGGCGCTCGCGCGTGGCGATGCTCCCATCGTTGCCTCAGCGGCCGCACGCGATCTGAATGATCCGCAAACCCGGAGCGAATGGGATTTGCGCTATGGCTGGAACCGCCGTGGCGATACGCCGGTCGAGCT
>Ga0209583_10000091_pt1 | contig 28295 bp, 21 predicted proteins | sample Str014_FD_187201 | JGI IMG/M metagenome (GOLD analysis project Ga0209583, IMG submission 187201) | Freshwater sediment microbial communities in response to fracking from Pennsylvania, USA - Straight Creek_MetaG_SC_2014 (SPAdes) (version 2) | ecosystem: Environmental > Aquatic > Freshwater >... | reverse complement strand
CCCATGCCACAGTGTGAGCGACGGTGGACGCGCCGACGCCACCTTTGGCCCCGACAATGGCGACGACCCGGCCAACTGGCAGGGTTTCCGAGGCTGCATAAAGGCTGCAGATCGAACGCACCACGTCGATGGTCTCGACCGGTCCGACAACATAGTCGCTGACGCCGCGGCGAACCAGTTCGCGATAGGGGGCCACATCGCTGGCGCTGCCGATCACGACGACGCGGGTTCCGCGATCGCAAACCGTGGCGAGTTCGTCGAGGCCGGCGAGAATATCGCAGTCGGTCTCGGTTTCCAGTATGATGACGTTCGGCGTGGGAGCCGTGTGATAAAGCTCGATGGCCGCCGCGGCTCCCCCCATCTGTACCGACAGATGGGCCTTGCTCAGGCGCCGGTCCTCGCCGGCACTTCGCACCGCGGTTGCCACCGCCACCGTGGCGCAGAAGGCCTGCACCGAAACGCGAGGCGCCGGTGAAATATATTCATCGCCGGCCGGAGCGACGACGTCCGGTTGATCTTCGGAATTTTGACGGGAGCGGTTGATCATTTGCCTGTATCGCTGAGTTTTGCCTTGTCGGCTTCGGGATAGACCGTGGTGGTGGGAGTGCCCTTGCGATACTTCTCGAACGCCGCGGTGCGCCGCGCGGTGTAGGCCGGGCTTTCAGGTCGCGGCTGTTCAAGGTCCGCTGGATTATCGATCATCGCTGCGAGGTTGCGCTGGGTCGCGCAACCGAAATTGTAGTATGGCTTGTTTTCGTTATAGCCCGCATCGTAGATCGACGGTCCGATATCTTCCGGCCATTGACCGCAGGGTCCAGCAACCGCTGAAATCTTTGGATAACTCAGTTTGATCGTTGCCAGGGTCCGGGGATCTTCCGGACGATATTGACGCAATGCGATCGCCCGTGCGGGCACGCCGCCTGCCACAAGCGTCGTCTGGATTTCCCGGAACGAGGCCGCGGCCGCCCGTGCATTCGGGGTGTCTACGGGCACCTCGGCCACGATCGTGCCGGTGCCTTCGCGGACCCAGGACTCTGCGAGTCCGGTAACGTCCGCGCGCTGCGGAACCGACAGGCCGCCGCGAGCCTGACCGACAAACACCACGATCGAGCGGTTGGCTTCCGTCACGGCAATCGGATGACGCTGACGGTAATCGTTGGGGACACTCGCCGTCACGATGTCGCCACCGGTCTGCGTGCAGGCGCCAAGCAGCGCGGACAGGCCGATGAGGGTGCTCAACAGGCGCACGGCTTTTGCGCGGTCGGTCGACATGCTGCTCGTCATCTTTCTGTCCTCGTTCCGCTGCGATGGGATCGTCCCGTTTCAGTCGATGATGAAGCCGAAGTTGCCCTGGTAGGCTCCAACTGGCTCGACGCGGGCGGAAAGGTGGTAGATCCGATTGATGCGGGCCAGCAGCGTCGACTGGGAGTCCGAGGCCGGCGCAAAGCCGTCGTCGGGATGCGAAAGCTCTTTCTGGGCTACTGCCCTGACCACATAGGGTGTGACCAGGACCATCAGTTCGGTGGCGTTGTTGACGTAGTCCTGACTTCGGAACAGCGCGCCGAGAACCGGTAACTGATCGAGGCCCGGCAAACCGTTGACGGCCTGTTTGGTCTGCTCCTGGATCAAGCCCGCCATCGCCATCGAGCCGCCCGACGGTATTTCGAGCGTCGTCTCGGCACGTCGGGTCTTGATCGAGGGGATGGTGAGGGAATTGCCGGCCTGGTTCAGCGTAATCGCGTTGTCGGTGGACAATTCGGAGACCTCGGTCATCACCCTCAGGCTGATGCGGCCCTCGGTCAGGACGACCGGCGTGAAATTGAGCGAGATGCCGAATTTTTTGTACTGGATCTGCGTCGTACAGACGTGCGTGACCGGATCGCAGGAATAGCCGGCGGGGATCGGAAACTCGCCGCCTGCGATGAAGGTCGCGGACTCGCCGGAAATCGCGGTGAGGTTGGGCTCGGCCAGGGTGCGTACCACGCCGGCGCTCTCCATCGCACGCATGGTCGCGGTTACCGTGGGCAAACCCTTGGACAGCGCCGAGGCGGAGAGATTATTGTCGCTGACCAGGGGACGGCCATAAGCGGTGAACGGATTGCTGTTGTTGAAGTTCACGACCGCGGTGCCGTAGTTCATGCTGGCGCTGAGATCGACGCCCATCTGCTTGACGATGTCGCGCCGCACTTCCGAAACATTGACTTTCAGCATCACCTGATCGCGGCCACGGACGGCGATGGAATTGACGACCTTGTCCGCGCCACCCACCAGTCGAGCCGCGAGATCGCCGGCCTGCTGGGCTTCGATCGGGCTCGATACCGAGCCGGTCAGTATCACGCCTTCGCCGACACCTTCGATCTGGATTCCCGGCAGCGTTTGCCTGAGCGCGGCGCGTACGCCATTCAGATCGCGCTTGACCGCGATGTCGTAGGCCGCGACCTGCTGGCCGTCAGCATCGAAAAACACGACGTTCGTCTGGCCAACGGCGGCGCCGATGATATAGGCGCGCTGTGCCGAACGTACGACGGCATTGGCGATCTTCGGATCGGCAACAAGCACATCCTTGACCGCGCGCGGCAGGTCGATGACGACGGATTTACCGATGCCGAGCGCGACAAAGCGCGTCCTGACCGATGCGCTCGCGGCGGCGGGCGTTTCGGAGCCGAGATCGGAATCGGCCGCGCGAACATGGCTGAGAGCTGGATCGAATAACAGCATGGCGACCGCGGAAAGCGAAATCGCCCGGATCAGACCGATCCGCATCGCTTGTTGGCTTCTCCCGTGTTTCATCACGGCCGTCCTTTCGGTCACTTCTGTGCCGTCATCTGCCCGGTAACGCCATAACGTACGACGTTGATGGTTTCGCCGCGCCTGGTGGGCTGGTCTTCGGAATTGGATTCAGTTGCGTTGGCATCGGCGATGCTGCGCAGCGCCAGCGACAACGTGCCGCTCTGCCGCGCGCGGGCAAGCGTCTCCGACTGCTCCGGCTTCAATTCGAGCGTTACCGTCTTGCCGACGAGCGCGTTGAGGCCCTCTTTTTCCTTCGGCGCCTGGTCGATCGCGAGGACTCGAATATTGCCCAGGATGATCTCGGAGACGACGATGTCAGCTCCGGTCCGGTCGGGATTTTTCTCCCGTTTGGAAAGCAGCACGTCGACACGGTCGTTCGGCAGGATGAAGCCGCCGGCGCCGGTTTCCGGCGATATCTCGGTGGAGACGGCCCGCATGCCGCTGGACAGGATCGCCGCCATGAAGCCCGATCCATTCGCCTTGACCAGTTTCTGTTCGCGGATCGGCTCACCCGCGATGAATGGCGCGCGCGCAATCGAACCCGCAACCTCCGTGATCGCATCGGGCCTGGCGCGGCTGATGAAACTTTTGCTCGCAGTCCCCGCCGGCCAGATCTGCCATTGCACGTCCTCGGCCTTGACCGACTGACCGAGGCCGATATCGGATTTGGCAACGAGAATCTCGACCGTCGGCAACTGCGGCACCGCTTCAGCCGCGGCCTGAGGCTTTCCGTCGGTCCCGCGGGCGAGATAGGCAGCGAAACCTCCGGCGCCGAGCGCGACAATCAGGACGATAATACGGGCGGTATTCATACGCTTTACGATCTACCCTTACGCCGGGATGACTCAACTGATGGCAGTGACAGCCTTCTCCGCTCGTATGAGTAGGCATCAAAGGTATAAGGGGACTTGAGGGATGAAATAATTGGGCGAAAGGTTGCCGGGATTCCTGGTCATGGTGAACGGTCGGTTACGCGTGCATGACAAATGCGCAAAAAAATCCATTGCTGTTCGGGCTTGAAGTCCCGTCAGCGTAATGCCATTGGCGTTGGGTGTGGATTGAGCCGGGCCGCGGCCTTCAGCTCGGAGTGTGGCCCTACGCGGCGTTCAGGGCTGCAAAGCCGCGGTCAAGATCGGCCTTCAGGTCCTCGACATTCTCAAGTCCGATATGGAGCCGAAGCGTCGGGCCGCCGGGTGCCCATGTGGTGGCGGTGCGATAGCTTTCACAGTCGAAGGGGATGACGAGGCTCTCGAAGCCGCCCCAGGAATAACCCATCCCGAACAGCTTGACCGCATCGAGCAGCGCATCGACGGCTTTCGCCGTTACAGGCTTCAGCACGATGCTGAACAGGCCTGATGCACCCGTGAAGTCGCGCTTCCAGATCGCATGGCCGGGATGGCTTTCGAGGGCAGGGTGAAGTACCCGCGCGACCTCGGCCCGCGTTGCTAGCCAGCGCGCCATCTCCAGCCCCGATCGATAATGCTGCGCCAGCCGCACCGCGAGCGTTCGCATGCCGCGAAGGGCCAGGAACACGTCGTCCGGGCCAGCGCAGACGCCGAGCAGCCGGATGCCCTCGGCAAGCTGCGGCCAGGCCCTGGCGTTGGCGGAAACGGTGCCGAACATGATGTCGGAATGACCGCCGATATATTTGGTGGCCGCCTGCATGCTGATATCGACGCCCTGATCGAGCGAACGGTGAAACAGCGGCGTCGCCCAGGTGTTGTCATCGATCACCAGGGCATCGTGCCGGTGTGCGATGGCCGCGATGGCAGGGATGTCGGTCATCTCAAAGGATTGCGAACCGGGCGCCTCGACCAGCACCGCGCGCGTGTTGGGCTTGAACAGGGTTTCGATTCCAGCGCCGATCAGCGGATCGAAATAGGTGGTCTCGACGCCATACCGGGCGAGCATGCCGTTGCAGAAATTGCGCGACGGCCGATAGACATTGTCGCAGACCAGCAGGTGATCGCCGGCCTTAAGTACGGCCAGCAAGGTTGTGGTGATCGCGGCCAGTCCCGAAGGGGCGAGACCCACGCCCGCGCATCGCGGGCCCTCCAGCGCCATCAACACTTCCTGCAACGCGCGGGTGGTAGGGGTGCCGTGACGGCCATACTGGAACTCGCTGCGATGGGCGTGCAGGTCTTCAGCGGTCGGATAAAGCACGGTGGAACCGTGAAAAACCGCGGGATTGACGAAACCCCTTTGGGCCTTGGCATCGCGGCCCGCCGTTACCAGTCTGGTTTCGGATTTTTGCGGGTCCGGTGGTCCGTTGTTGGAAAAACTCATGCGATCGCTGCCACCAAAGACGTTTTGCCGCGGCCACGACGCATCCAGGAAAACCGCCGGGCAGTGGTTTCGGGCCGGGTTTGTTAATAACAGGACACGGAAGTGGGCCGTCAACCCCTTGACCCGGCCCGCCAGTCGTTCTGTGATGCGGGCCCAACCATCCCGTCGCCGCACGTGAGGGGCTTGCCGCGATCTTCAATCCCTGTCCGACCGGTTTGTCTCCGAAACTGCCGGTCGGATCGTCGTTTCAAGCAGGGATTGATTGGCCCACCAACATATGCCTCGACCATCAAACGCTCCCCGGACTTCTTCTCGAAAGGCCTTGCCCATGAAACGTGCATCTCTGGTTCTTGCCCTTGCCGTCGCTGCCGGACTTTCGGTCCAAGCCGCTTCGGCGCAGACCCTCAAGACGGTCAAGGACCGCGGTATGCTATCCTGCGGGGTCAGTCAGGGCCTGCCGGGATTTTCGTCGCCCGACGACAAGGGCAACTGGACCGGGCTCGACGTCGACGTCTGCCGGGCGATTTCGGCCGCGATCTTCAACGACCCGTCCAAGATCAAGTTTGTCCCGCTGTCGGCAAAGGATCGTTTCACCGCCCTGCAATCCGGCGAAATCGACGTGCTGTCGCGTAACACCACCTGGACGCTGTCGCGCGATACCTCGCTCGGCGCCAATTTTACCGGTATCACCTATTATGACGGTCAGGGTTTTCTGGTGAAGAAGTCGCTGAAGGTGAATTCGGCGCTCGAATTGAACAGCGCCTCGGTTTGCGTGCAAACGGGAACAACGACCGAGCAGAATCTCGCCGACTACTTCAAGGGCAACAGCATGAAGTATGAGGTGATCGCGTTCGGCACCGCGGATGAAGCCGTGAAGGCTTATGAATCCGGGCGCTGCGACGTCTTCACCACCGATGTGTCCGGTCTCTACGCCGAACGTCTGAAGCTTGCCAATCCCGCCGACCACATCGTGCTGCCGGAGGTAATCTCGAAGGAGCCGCTCGGGCCGATGGTTCGCCATGGCGACGACCAGTGGCTCGACATCGTGAAATGGTCGTTGTTTGCAATGATCACCGCGGAAGAACTCGGCGCGACCCAGAAAAACGTGGACGAAATGGCGAAACTGGACAAGCCTGAGCTGAAGCGCGTATTCGGCACCGACGGCAATCTCGGCGAACAGCTCGGCCTGACCAAGGACTGGGTGGTGCGCATCGTGAAGGCGGTCGGCAATTACGGCGAATCCTTCGAGCGCAACGTCGGCGCCGGTTCCAAGCTTGGCATCTCTCGCGGACTCAACCAACTCTGGAACAAGGGCGGCATCCAGTACGCGCCGCCGATGCGCTGATCGCCGCAGATTGTGTCGATGGCCGTCGAGCCCCGAGAACCGCCTTCGCAGTTCCTGATGAATCTGCAGCGCGCGCTCGGCGGCCGGGCGGGATGGGGCGGATTCCTCGTCCAGATCTTGTTCGTCGCCGCGCTTGCCTGGATCGGTTACGAGATCGTAGCCAATGCCCGCGCCAACCTGCAGGCGCAGCGGATCACCGCGGGCTTTGGCTTCCTCGCGAACACAGCGGGGTTTGACGTCAGCCAGAACCTGATTGCCTACACAGGGTCGGACACATACACCCGGGTTTTACTTGTCGGCCTGCTGAATACGTTGCTGGTTTCGGTGATTGGTATCTTCTTCGCCACCCTGATCGGGTTCCTGGTGGCGCTCGGCCGATTGTCGCCGAACTGGTTGTTGTCGCGCGTTTCAGGCGGCTATGTCGAAGGCGTCCGCAATCTGCCGTTGCTGTTTCAGATCTTGTTCTGGTATCTCGCTGTGCTCGCCGCATTGCCCAATCCGCGGCAGAGCATCTCTGTTTTCGACAGCCTCTTTCTTTCCAACCGCGGCCTGGTGATTCCAAAACCGATCGGCAATTCCGGTTTCGAGCCGTTCGCCCTCGCCGTGCTGATCGCGATCGTCACTGCCATCGTGATATGGCGCTATTCGCGCGCGCAACTTTTCCGCAACGGCAGGGTGATCAGGGTCTGGCCCTCCGCGCTGGGTCTTCTGATCGGGCTTCCGCTGTTGACCGCGGTGATGTTCGGCGCGCCAGTGTCGTTTGAAATCCCGGTGCTGAAGGGTTTCAATTTCTCCGGGGGGACGCGGATCATTCCGGAATTCGTGGCGCTGACGCTGGCGTTGTCGACCTATACGGCCGCCTTCATTGCCGAGATCGTGCGCGCCGGAATTTTATCCGTCCACAAGGGGCAGATGGAGGCCGGCTCGTCGCTTGGCCTGCAACGGGGGTCGGTGCTGCGGCTGATCGTGATCCCGCAGGCGCTGCGCGTGATCCTGCCGCCGCTTACCAATCAATATCTCAACCTGACCAAGAACTCCTCCCTGGCGGTCGGGATCGGTTATCCCGATCTGGTCTCGGTATTCGCGGGCACGACGCTGAGCCAGACCGGGCAGGCGATTGAGATCATCGGCATCACCATGGGCGTCTATCTGCTGATCTCGCTGGCGACCAGCGCGATCATGAGTTTTTACGGTTGGCGGCTCGGCCGGAGCCTCGGCAACACATGAGCAATACCGCAAGTCAGCCGTTTGTTCGCCAGGACCTCGTTCCCGAGCGTCCCGCGCCGATCAAGACCACCGGCTTTGTCGGCTTCCTGCGCACGCGGTTGTTCAATTCGCCGACCAACATCCTGATCACCATCGTTAGTGTCCTGTTGCTGTGGTTCATCGTCGTTCCCGCACTGAAATTCCTGCTGGTCGATGCGGTCTGGAGCGGCAAGGATCGCGCGGCCTGCCTCGCCGAAAACGCCGGCCACACGGTCGGTGCCTGCTGGCCATTTGTTCAGGCCAAATTCAGCCAGTTCGTCTACGGATTTTATCCTGAGTCGGAGCGCTGGCGCGTCAACCTGACCTTCGTCCTCGCCGCGATCCTGCTGCTGCCGCTACTTGTTCCGCGGCTCCCGGCGAAGGGCGTCAACTCCTTTCTGTTCTTCCTTGCATTTCCCGTCGTCGCGTTCTTCCTGTTGCTTGGCGGCGGCCTCGGTGGTTTTGGCGTGAGCTGGACCGCCGGCGTTCTCGCCGGGCTTAACGACAGCATCGGCGATGGCGGAAACAAGCTCGTAGCCACAGGCGAAACGACGGCAGTGATCGGATCGCTGTTGTCGCTGGTCGGCAAGCTGATCGTGCTGCTGAGCGCGATCATGTCCTGGGTAATCTGGCCGCTGACGTGGCTGCGCGACCAAATTCAGGCTGCAGGCCGTCCGGTATGGGCCGACTTCGCAGCCACCGCCGCGATCGTCTCGGGCGTGGTGTTCCTGCTGGGTGGCGGCGTTCGCAGCGGCTGGCGCGCACTGCTTTTCAGCCTTGCCACTTTCGCCGGCATTGGCATCATGATCGCCGTCATGGGGCTCGATCGTGGCGGTTTGCCCGTGGTCGAAACCAGGCTCTGGGGCGGACTGCTGGTCACGCTGGTGGTTTCCGTGACGGGCATTGTCGCCTCGATGCCGGTCGGTATCGCCCTGGCGCTTGGCCGGCGCTCGACGATCCCGCTGATCCGGATATTCTCGATCGTCTTCATCGAAATCTGGCGCGGCGTTCCGCTGATCACCGTGCTGTTCTTCGCCACCTACATGCTGCCGCTGTTCGTACCGACCGGCTTCACCATCGACGGCCTGATGCGCGTTCTGATCGGCATCGCGCTGTTTGCCGGCGCCTACCAGGCCGAAGTCATCCGCGGCGGCCTGCAGGCGATTCCGCGCGGGCAGGCAGAGGCAGCGAGCGCGCTAGGCCTGTCGTGGGGCAAGACGATGGCGCTGATCGTGATGCCGCAGGCGCTGCGCCACGTCATCCCCGGCCTCGTCAACAGCTTCATCGCGCTGTTCAAGGACACCTCGCTGGTCTCGATCGTCGCGCTGTTCGATCTGCTCGGGAGTTTGCGCGCATCGTTTTCCGATCCGGTGTGGTCGACGCCGACCACGCTGTTCACCGGATTCGCTTTCGTCGGAATTGTCTATTTCGTCTTCTGCTTTGGCATGTCGCGTTATTCGCTGTTCGTCGAGAACAGGCTGAACGCGCATCGGCGCAACTGAGTAAATGGCCATGACCGCGAATTCGATCGTCAACATTGCCGGCCTCAACAAATGGTACGGCGATTTCCATGTGCTGCGCGACATCAACCTCGACGTCGCCAAGGGAGAGCGCATCGTGATCTGCGGCCCGTCGGGCTCGGGTAAATCGACCTTGATCCGCTGCATCAATGCGCTGGAGGAATTCCAGGAAGGCCGGATCGTCGTCGACGGCATCGAATTGGGTCCGAACCTGCGGCGGGTGGATGAAGTGCGCCGCGAGGTCGGCATGGTGTTCCAGAGCTTCAACCTGTTTCCGCATTTGACGGTGCTGGACAACTGTACGCTGGCGCCGATCTGGGTGCGCAACATCCCGAAAAAGGACGCCGAGGCAGCCGCGATGAAGTTCCTGGAGCGGGTCAAGATCCCGCATCAAGCCAGCAAATATCCGGGCCAGATGTCGGGCGGACAGCAACAGCGCGTTGCGATCGCGCGCGCCCTGACCATGAACCCCAAGGTCATGCTGTTCGATGAGCCGACCTCGGCGCTCGATCCTGAGATGGTCAAGGAAGTGCTCGACACCATGGTCGATCTGGCCGGCGAGGGCATGACCATGCTGGTGGTCACGCACGAAATGGGATTTGCCCGGGAAGTCGCCAACCGCATCGTCTTCATGGATGCCGGCCAGATCATCGAGTCCAATACACCGGAGAGTTTCTTCGCCAATCCGCGGCATGCGCGGACGAAGCTGTTTCTGAGCCAGATTTTGCGGCATTAAAACCAATTCAGCTGCACCGTCCGGAAATCTATCAGCCAGGCGGAACGGCGACGGCTCCCACCGCCGTCTCCCGCAGCCAAGCGGCCGCGTGTGCCACGCGGTGCGGCTCGTCCCTGCGGCCTCGCCGTTCGTCCCGCGCCGTGCCACTGATCCCGGATGCATCGCGTCCCGTCACTGCGCGCTTCCAGCGGCAGAACGTGTCAGGCAGACTTCCGGCGTCGGCGGGTCCTGACAAGTCGATTTCTCGGATTAGCAGTCGGCTGATAGTTGCGGACCGCGCGCCGACCTTGGGGAGGTGACGCATGCACCGACGACGTCTGCTACAAGGCGGGATTGCGACGATGATCGCCCTTCAAACCGACCTCCAGCCGTGGTACCCGCGCAAGGCCATTGCGAGTGTGACGCCGGGCCGCGTTCGGCCGGGAATGCCTGGTTGGCCCGGCGAATCCGACTGGGCCACGCTGAATACGGCCACCAACGGCCGGCTATCGAAGGTCGTGATGCCGAGGCTGGATGGGCCCGACGGTAAAAAACTGCTCGCAAACCCCTTCGCGATCGGCGACGAAGCCGGTTTGACCCAAAGTTCCGGCTGGCTCGACGCGTGGCGATCAGCCCCAAGCGCCTACATGGTGGCGGCCGAGACCGCAGCCGACGCGGCCGCAGCCGTGCGCTTTGCCACCGCCCACAATTTGCGTCTCGTCGTCAAGGGCCGAGGCCACAGCTATTTCGGTGCGTCGTGCGCGCCGGATTCCCTCCTGCTCTGGACGCGCGGGATGGACACGATCACCGTCCACGACGCCTTCAGCCCGGCCGGATCGGGCGCCGCGGCCGTCCCCGCGGTGTCGGTCGGCGCCGGTGCCATGTGGCTGGACGCCTACCAGGCGGTGACCGGCGGCGTGGGGCGTTACGTGCAGGGCGGCGGCTGCACCACCGTGGGCGTGGCAGGGCTCGTCCAGGGTGGTGGGTTCGGCAGCTTTTCCAAGCGATTCGGGACGGCAGCCACGAGCCTTCTTGAAGTCGAGATCGTGACGGCGGACGGCGCCGTCCGCACCGTCAATGCGGGGCGCGAGCCCGACCTGTTCTGGGCACTGAAGGGTGGAGGCGGCGGCACGTTCGGGGTCGTGACGCGCCTGACACTTGCGACCCATCCGCTGCCCGACGCGGTCGGCGCCGTGAGCCTGACCCTTCGCGCCCATTCCGACGAGGCCTACCGGCGGCTGCTGGCGCGCTTCATCGAACTCTATACGAGCGCGCTTTGCAATCCGCACTGGGGTGAGCAGGTGCGCGCGCGTCCGGACAACCGCCTCCAGGTGGCGATGACCTTTCAGGGCATCACCAAGGATGAGGCTCGGGCGGCTTTCAAGCCATTGCTCGACTTCGCGGACGCTAATCCTGCGGACTACGAGGGCCAGACCTCATTTGCCGTCGCCAGCGTGCCGGCGCGTTATTTCTGGAACGGCTGGCTGTATCGCCTGTTCGCGCGATCAGTGGTCAATTTCGATAGCCGGCCGGAAGCGTCATGGACCCACTTCTGGTGGGCCGGCGACGGCGAGCAGGTCGGCGCCTTTTGGCAGGCCTACACCTCGGCATGGATTCCGTTTTCCCTGCTCGGGCCGGAGAACCGGCCGCGCCTCGTTGACTCGTGGTTTGCGGCAAGTCGGCAGTGGGCGGTCGCGTTCCACTTCAACAAAGGGCTCGCCGGCGCGCCGACCGAAGCGATCGCGGCGGCGAAGGACAGCCCGATGAACTCCGACGTGGTCGATGCCTTTGCGCTTGCGATCATTGCGGCCGCCGGCCCGCCGGCCTTCGACGGCTTGCCAGGGCCGAACCTTTCCGCAGGCGTCGATCACCGCGCGCATGTCAAAGAGGCCATGGCTCGTTTGCGCTCCGCCGCGCCCGAAACCGGCTGCTACGTCAACGAATGCGATTACTTCCAGACGGATTGGCAGAAAGCGTTCTGGGGCGACAATTACGCGCGGCTGCTCGCGATCAAGCGTCGCTACGACCCCGACGGGCTGTTTTTCGTCCACCATGGCGTCGGCAGCGAGGGTTGGAGCGACGATGGGTTCACGCGGCTGGAGTAGGGCGTCGGCCAACCGCGCGGCGTGGGTCACGCGGTCTCGAACGGCACCTCGATCTTGCTGCGCTTCTCGAGCCACGCCGGCACCGGGAGATTCTTCGCGCGCATGAAGTCCGGATTAAACAGCTTTGACTGATAGCGGTTGCCGGAATCGCAAAGGATCGTGACGATGGTCTTGCCCGGTCCAAGCTGCTTTGCGAGCTGGATCGCGCCGGCAACGTTGACGCCGGTCGAGCCGCCGAGGCACAGGCCTTCGTGCTCGAGCAGCTGATAGATTACCTTCACGGCTTCCTCGTCCGGAATCAGGAAAGCGTCGTCGACCTTGGCGGTCTCGATGATGGGCGTGACGCGGCCGAGCCCGATGCCTTCGGTGATCGAGTCGCCCGGAGTCGATTTGGCGGTGCCGTGCTTGAACAGCTCGTACATCGCGAAGCCAGGCGGATCGGCGCAGGCGATCATGATGCCCTTGTTCTTCTCCTTCAGGTACCGGCTGGTGCCGGCGAGCGTGCCGCCCGTGCCCACCGAGCAAACGAAACCGTCGACCTTGCCGCCGGTCTGCTCCCAGATCTCCGGGCCGGTGGATTCGTAATGGGCCTTGGCATTGTCGAGATTGTTCCACTGGTCGGCGAAGAGGACGCCGTTCGGCTCCTTCTTGCGAAGCTGATCGGCCAGCCGCCGCCCGACATGCTGATAATTGTTCGGATTGGAATAGGGCAGCGCCGGCACCTCGACGAGCTCGGCGCCGCAGAGCCGCAGCATGTCTTTCTTTTCCCGGCTCTGCGTTTCGGGGATCAAGATGAGCGTGCGGTAACCGCGCGCGCTGGCGACGACCGCAAGCCCGATGCCGGTATTGCCGGCGGTTGATTCCACCACGAGGCCGCCGGGCCTGAGATCGCCGCGTTTTTCGGCTTCCAGGATCATCCATTTGCCGGCGCGGTCCTTCACGGACTGGCCCGGATTCATGAACTCGGCCTTGCCGAGAATGGTGCAGCCGGTCGCTTCGGATGCGCGCTTTAATTTGATCAGCGGCGTATTGCCGATCGCTTCGACGACGTCTTTGTAGATGGTCATGTGCGGAAAATGCCGGCTGGTTGCTTAATCGTTGGGCGACCCTAGAGGACCGCCGCAGGGCATACAAGCCGACGCTGCGCATGGCGTCAGCCGGATTTCGCGAACACCACCTGGCGTACGTCGATATTTCCCGACAGAAATCCAGCCTCGCAATAAGCGAGATAATATTCCCACAACCGACGGAACCGGTCATCGAAGCCCGACGGCATCAGGTTGGGCCATGCCTGGCGGAAATTGCTTCGCCAGATTGCAAGCGTCTTGGCATAATCTTGCCCGAAAATGCGTTCGCGGATGACAGGAACGCCGAACCGCTCACCGAGCGACTTCAGGATCTGCGGCGAGGGCAGCATGCCGCCGGGAAAAACGTAACGCTGGATGAAGTCGACTTCGCTACGATAGGCTTGGAACAGACTGTCCTGGATGGTGATCGCCTGAATTCCGGCAAGTCCGCCGGGGAGCAGCCGGTCGCGCAACTGCGAGAAATAATGCGGCCAAAATTGCTCGCCGACCGCCTCGATCATCTCGATCGACGCGATCCGGTCATAGCGATCGCGCTCGTCGCGGTAATCCTGCAGGCGGATTTCGACACGGTCGCTCAGGCCGGCCTCGTGAATGCGCTGCCGGGCGAAATCGCGTTGCTCCCTGCTGATAGTCAGCCCGACGACCTTGGCGCCGAAGGTCTTGGCGGCGAACTCGGCAAAGCCACCCCAGCCGCAACCGATCTCCAACAGTTTCTGGCCAGGCTGAAGATCGATCGCTTCGGCCAGCCGGCGGTATTTGTTATTCTGGGCTGCGGTCAAATCCACCGTGCCATCTTCAAACAGCGCCGAGGAATAGGTCATGCCGGGGTCGAGCCATGCCGAATAGAAGGCGTTGCCGATGTCGTAGTGGGCATAGATGTTGCGGCGCGCCTGGCGCCGTGTGTTGCGGTTGAACCAGTGCCGGATGGCCTGGAAGGCGCGCACCACCGGCCTGCCGAGCAGCATGGTGTGCATCCAGTCCTGGTTGACGCAGAAGAGATAGAGAAACTGGGTCAGGTCGGGCGTGTCCCATTCGCCGCGCAAATAGGCCTCGGCGATGCCGATGTCGCCGCTCTGGACCAGTCGTGAGGCGAAGCCATAGGCATAGATTTTCATGGCCGCGTTCGGTCCCGGCCCGTTGCCGCCCAGCCGGACGGTGCGGCCATCCGGCAAGGTTACGTCGAGGATGCCGTGCTGGAGTTTCGAGCCGAAGCCAAGCGCCATCCGGACCATGCGAGGCAGTTCCGGAAATACCTTGTCTACGGTTTCCGATGTGACCGAAATCAACTCGGACATGGACCATCCATCGAACGTCGGGTCACCCGGGCTTGTCATGGCTGACCGATCTAGCCTCGACCCTTGGCGCGGGCGGACAACGCCGGCGAATTATAAACGTTGCCTCTCGCGGTCGCCAAGTCGTTATTCGAGTCGGCGTTCGAGGGGGCGCGGCGGGCTGCGGCATTCGGCCTTGGCACCAGGCGAGCGCCCTTCAGCCAGAGTCGGAGCGCCTCCCAATGGATCGCCGCCATGATCTTGAAGGTCAGCAGCGGCAGCGAAGCCAGCGAATGTAGTAAACCCAGGGTGGTCAGAGCGCGGCGATGACCGCTAAAGGTCGCAGCCAGCAGAGGGCCTTCTGCATCGGTTTCCAGGATACGCAATTTGACACGCTCACCCGGTGGCAGCACGCGAAAATGATAGCGCATCGGCATCTCGATGAAAGGCGAGACGTAGAGCAGCTTTTCCTGCTGTTGCCGCACTCCGGCATCGCTGGTCTCGCCCCGCTTCACCGGCAGCACGTAAGCATGGAGTTCGCCGAACGTGTTGCGCACTTCGTAAATCAACAAAACAAGGCGGCCATCGGAACCGTAGCAAAAATAGACCGATAGCGGATTGAAGGTGTATCCGAGCAGGCGGGGATAGCACAGTAACACCACGCGCCCGCCGCGGAGGTCGATTCCGTGCTCGACGGCGCAGCGCCCGGCGTAGTCGCGCAGGGATGACCCGTCGCGATCGCCGTGGTCCGCCTCATTGAAACTGTAGAGCGCCGCCCGGTTCACGCCGAACAGCGGCGACTGGCGGTCCGCGTCGCCGAGCCGGTCGAGATCGATCAACAGACTCATCACGCGGTAGCTGAAGCGATGGCGCATCGGCTTGAGGCGCGCATGCATCACGTCACCAAAGTAGAGTGCAGCGGGCGCCTCGCCCGTATGCGTATCAGCACTGCCGATCAATTCGCGCATTTTCTACTCCGCGGCTTCCGCAATCTCCGGAGGCGGCTCGCGCCAAGGGACCGTAGCGCCCAAGGCCTCGGCGATCGCAAGGCCAGACCGCAATCCGTCCTCGTGGAAGCCGTATCCAGTCCAGGCACCGCAAAACCAGGTATGGCGGTGGCCCTGGATTTCCGAAAGCCGTTTCTGCGCGGCAAACGCCGCGGCGTCATATCGCGGATGTTCGCACATATATTTGCCGAATGTCAGCGCAGGTTCGGGCTCGAACGGGGGATTGAGGCTGACGAACAGCGGCTTTTTTAGGTCGATACCTTGAAGCTTGTTCATCCAGTAGGTCACGGCCACGTCGTTGTCTGTCGAGCCCTCGCGCTTCCAGCGCAGGAAGTTCCACGAGGCCCAGGCGCGCTTGCGCTTCGGCATCAATCTTGAGTCGCGATGAAGATAGACGATATTGGGAGAGTAGCCGATCGCGCCGAGGATCGAGCGCTCGCGATCGTCGGCGTCGGTCAACATCGCCAGCGCCTGGTCGCTGTGCGAGGCGATCACGACATGGTCGTAGGCGGCGTTGCCCCCGTGACTATCCCTGACCTGGACGCCATGGGAGGTTCGCTCGATCGATGTGACGGCACAACCCAGTCGAAGCCGGTCACCGTACACCGACGTCATTTTTTCCACATAATGCTGGCTGCCGCCTTTGACCGTGCGCCAGACCGGGCGGTCGTATTGCAACAGGCGATGATTGCTGAAAAAGGCGACGAAGTTTTCGGCCGGAAAATCCATGATCTCGCTGGCGGGGGCCGACCAGATGGCGGCTCCCATCGGCGCGAGGTAGTCGGTCAGCAGTCGCGGAGCAAAGTGGTGCTGGCGAAAATATTGGCCAAGCGTCAGCCCCGTGAGCTTGCCCGCAGCCTGATCCGCCACGCTTTGCTGGTTGAAGCTGAGGATGTCGCGCAGCATCCAGATATAGGAAGGCGACAACAGATTGCGGGGTTGTGCGAACAGCCCCAACGCGGTGTCGAGCCAGTTGTCGCCGCCGCCCTTCCATTCGAAACGGCCGCGATCGGCGGTAACTGCGAAGCTCATGCAGCTCACTGTCGTGGTGACGCCGAGATGCGCGAACATCGCAGTAAGGTCGGGGTAGTTCACCTCGTTGTAGACGATGAAGCCGATGTCGACCGCGAGCGGGGTCCCGTCGTAATCGATGGTGACGGTGTGGCTGTGTCCGCCTGGACGGAGTTCGCGATCATAAACGGTGACCGGGTATCTCTTCGACAAGGTCCAGGCCGCGGCGTTGCCGGCAATTCCCGTTCCGATAACCGCGACTCGCATTCTGGCCCCTCCGTTGTATCCGAAGATACGGTTCTTGATTCCCGGAGTTTCAGCTTGGGCGCGGGGACCATTCCGAATGCAGGTGCGTCAGGACGGAGCAAAGGCGCATGAAATCTTCGTAAGATTTCAGCGTGCTTTGGCTACGGAAGTTGGCTCCAGCCCCACTAAAACGGGGGAAATCCGGCTATTTCGATTGCCGTTCCGTATTGTGACGCGTTTCGTGCGGAAAAGCCAACGGGGCTGTCCGCGTCCTGTTGGCGCGGTTAGAATGGCAGCCTGACTGCCAACGGAAGTGCTACGCCGTGACTATGTCGCTCGACATTCCCGTAAACGTGATTCGCGCATCGCGGCACGACTGTATGTCCTGCGGAGAACGGGCGTGAGGCCATCCATCCCGGCCGCCGCCCGCGATGGTTCGCTCGCCCGCGTTGCCGGTCCGCTGCGGTGGATCGGACTGCTTTGTGTTGTCGCGAGCACCGCGGGGTGCGTGCTGACCCAGGATCTGCCGGATCCGGCACTGGGCGTTCCCGACGGCTACAAGGCCGCGCGGTTGACGAAAGCGCAGGATTCGCCGCCGACGCTGGACTGGTGGCGCGGCTTCCGTTCCTCGGAATTGACGGTGCTGATGGAAGAAGCCCAGACCGTCAATCTGGATATCGCCGCCGCCACGTCTCGCTTCCTGCAAGCCGACGCGCAGGCGCGGGTCGCCGGTGCGCCTTTGCTGCCGAGCCTGTCCGGCTCCGGTTCGGAGACCTATTCGCGCACCTCCGGTGCCAGCACGACCGGAACGAGCATCGGCGGACGCGAGGTCAAGACCTACTCGGCTTCGCTCAGCGCCGCCTACGAATTCGATTTCTGGGGCAAGAACCGTGATGCCGCGCAGGCGGCGGAAGAAACCGCGATCGCCAACCGTTTTGACCGGGACGTAGTCGCTTTGACGACTTTGACCACGGTGGCGAATGCGTATTTCCAGGTATTGGCCGCGCAGGACCGGCTGCGCACCGCCGAGCGAAATATCGCAAGCGCCGCCCGGATTCTCGATGCCATCAAGCAGCGGCTGAAGGCGGGGACCGGAAACGACCTCGACCTTGCCCAGCAGGAGAGCGTTCTCGCCAATCAGCGGGCACTCGTTCCGCCGCTCCGGCAAACCCTCGATCAGAACATCAATTCGCTGGCAACGCTGGTGTCGCGGCCGCCGGAAGGCGTCCGCATCAGCGGCGGTTCGCTCGACCAGGTCGCTTCGCCGCGGGTGACGCCCGGCCTGCCGTCGGAACTGCTCACACAACGCCCGGACATCCGGCGCCAGGAAGCGCAGCTTGCGTCCGCGACCGCCAATGTCGGCAACGCACGGGCACAGTTCTTCCCCAGCATCCAGTTGACGGGGCAGGGAGGCTATCAGAGTTCCGCGCTCGCCTCGCTGTTCCAACCGCATGCGGCCTTCTTCAACGTGGTCGGCAGCCTGACCCAGCCGATCTTCGATGGCGGCAAGATCCTCGGCAATTTCGAACTCACCAGGGCGAGGCAGGACGAGTTGCTGCAGACCTACCGCAAGACCGTGGTGCAGGCATTTGCCGACGTCGACAACGCGCTGATGTCGATCCGCCAGACCACCATCAAACTGAGGCTCCAGCGTGAGGTGGTCGCGGCGTCGCGGCGCGCCTTTCAACTGGCCGAACAGCAATTGCGCGCGGGCACCGCCGATATCGTAACCGTGCTAAATACCCAATTGACGTTGTTCCAGGCGGAAGATTCGCTGTCGCAGGCGCAACTGGCGCGGCTGCTGGCGATCGTCAGCCTGTACCAGGCGCTGGGGGGCGGCTGGGAGCCGAGGATGGAGAGGCCGGTCAATGCTCTTTAAGCCGGAGTTGAACGAAACGGCAAAGGCCGCCGGCAAAGGCGTCGTGCGCCGGGCATTGCGCCGATCCGTTTCGGTCGGGATCACGCTGCTGATCCTGGGCGGCCTCGGCTATATCGGCTGGACGGCGATGCAAAAGAAGGCGAGCGATACCCGCAACGCGCGCCCGGATCTGCCTGTGCCGGTGCTGGCGGCGATGCCGCGCGTGCTGGACGTGCCGGTCTATATCGATGGCGTCGGGTCCGTGCGAGCGCTGAACAACGTGACCGTACGATCGCAGGTCGACGGCAAGCTGATCTCCGTGAATTTCACGGAAGGGCAGGACGTCAAGAAGGGTGACGTTCTCGCAGAGATCGATCCGGTGATCTATCAGGCACAGTACGACCAGGCCGTCGCCAAGAAAGCGCAGGATGAAGCGCAGCTCGCCAATCAGCGTCTCGACCTCGCACGTTATCAGCAACTCGCGGCGTCCAATGCCGGCTCGAAGCAGCAGGCCGATACCCAGCGCGCCGTGGTCGCCCAGCAGGAAGCGCTGGTGAGGTCCGATCAGGCCGCGATCGACAACGCGCAGGCGACGCTCGGCTATACCAGGATCATTGCGCCGCTGAGCGGGCGGGTCGGCCTTCGCCAGGTCGACCAGGGTAACATCGTCCACGCCTCGGATGCGACCGGCCTCGTCATCATCACCCAGTTGCAGCCGATCACGGTGCAGTTCAGCCTGCCGCAGCAACAGATTGTTCGCGTCAATGCCGCGTCGGCCAAGGGCGCTCTCGCGGTCGATGTGTTCGGCAATGACGGCACCACCGTTGCCGACAGCGGCACGTTGAAGGGCATCGACAACCAGGTCGACCCGACTACCGGCACGCTCAAGCTCAAGGCGGAATTTCCCAATGAAAAGTTCCAGCTCTGGCCCGGACAGTTCGTCAATGTCCGCCTCAAGGTGGATACGCTTCAGAACGCCATCGTCGTGCCGACCTCGGCGGTACAACGCGGTCCCGCCGGGACATTCAGCTACGTCATCGGCGACGGCGACATCGCCACCGCCAAGCCAATTGTGGTGACACAGCAGAACGAGACCGATGCGGTGATTGCGAGCGGCCTGTCGACCTCGGACCGCGTGGTAACCACCGGCTTCGCCAATCTGTCGGACGGCGCGAAAGTTCTTGTCGGCAAGGACGAGCGGGCTCCGACCGCCGATCTCGCCCCGCGCAAGAAGAACAGCCGGGCGGTGCAGGGCAAGGACGGACAAGCCAAGGACGGGCAAGTTAAGGACGGACAAGGCCGGGATGGCGCCAGGCGCGGCGAGGGCGATCAGAAAGGGCAGACCGGACCCGCAAGTGGAGGCCCGCCGTCCGACGGCAAGACGAAGTCGTCGCCATGAGAACGTTCCATGGGCGTCTCTGAACCCTTCATCCGGCGGCCGATTGCAACCTCGCTGCTGGGGATCGCGTTGGCGATCGGCGGCGCGCTCGGGTACTGGGCGCTGCCGGTATCGGCGCTGCCGCAGGTCGACTTCCCGACCGTGCAGGTGTCGACGCAATTGCCGGGTGCAAGCCCCGACGTGATTGCGTCGCTGATCACCGCGCCGCTCGAGCGGCAACTCGGACAAATCCCGTCCTTGTCCTCGATCACCTCCACGAGTTCGTTCGGCGTCAGCCAGATTTCCCTTCAGTTCGATCTCAACCGCGACATCGATGGCGCGACCCAGGACGTCCAGGCCGCGATCAATGCGGCGGCCGGAATTCTGCCGAGAAGCCTGCCGTATCCGCCGACCTACGCCAAGGTGAACCCGGCCGACGCGCCGGTGATGACGCTGGCGCTGACGTCCGAGACGATTTCGCTGCGCGCCATGAGCGATCTCGCCGACACCATCCTTGCGCAACGGCTGAGCCAGATTTCCGGAGTCGGGCGGGTTTCGGTACTTGGCGGGCTCAAGCCAGCGGTGCGGGTTCAGGCCGATCTGGCGCGGCTCGCGGCCTATGGCATCTCAATGGAGGATTTGCGCAACGCGATCGCGGGCGCCAATGTCTCCGGCCCCAAGGGATCGCTCGACGGCGCGCAGCAGGCCTACACCATCGCCGCCAACGACCAGATCGCGGTCGCCGAAGCCTACAAGCCAATCATCATCGCCTATCGCAACGGTTCGCCGGTGACGATCGGCGACGTCGCCGTGATCGTCGACGGGTTGGAGAACGATCGCACCGGGGGCTGGTATCAGGGCACACCGGCCGTCATCATCGATATTCAACGCCAGCCCGGCGCCAATGTGATCGAAGTCGTCAAGCAGATCCGCGCTGAAATACCGAAGGTGCAGCGCGCGATCCCGGCCGGCGTCGACCTTGCCATTGTCAGCGACCGGACCGTGACCATTCGCGCCTCGGTCCACGACGTGCAGTTCACGCTGTTGCTGAGCGTGGTGCTGGTGACGCTGGTGGTGCTGCTGTTCCTGCGTTCGCTTCGCGCGACGCTGATCGCCGGCGTGGCGCTGCCGCTGTCGCTGATCACGAGCTTTGGGGTGATGTATTTTGCCGGTTTCAGTCTCGACAACCTGTCGCTGATGGCGCTGACCATCGGCACCGGTTTCGTGGTCGACGACGCCATTGTCATGATCGAGAATATCGTGCGTCACATGGAGGACGGCGAATCCGCCATGGAGGCGTCGCTCGAGGGCGCCAGCGAAATCGGTTTTACCGTGATCTCGCTGACGGTGTCGCTGATCGCGGTTTTCATCCCGCTATTGTTCATGTCGGGATTGGTCGGGCGCATGTTTCGCGAGTTCGCGCTGACGCTGACCATTGCGGTGGTGACCTCGGCGATCGTCTCGCTGACGCTGACGCCGATGATGTGCTCGCGGCTCCTCAAGCATGTCGGCGAGGAGATCGCGGTCCCCGGTTTGGCCGCGGTCAGCCGCGGCATCGATCGCATGGTCGCGTTCTATCACCGGACATTGTTGTGGGTGCTGCGGCGCCAGCGCGCGACGCTGCTGGTCACCCTCGTTACCCTTTGCGCGACGCTGGTCCTGTATGTGGTCGCGCCGAAAGGCTTTCTGCCGTTGCAGGATACGGCGTCGATCACCGCCGTCACCCAGGCCGGTCCCGACGTTTCATTCGCGGAAATGCAGCGCCGGCAGATGATGGCGGCCGCGGCGATCAAGGCCGATCCCGATGTGATCGGCGTGGTCTCCGTGATCGGGGCGGGCTCGGTCAACCCGACCACCAATGTCGGCCGCCTGGTGATGACGCTGAAACCGCGCGGCGAGCGGCGCGACGGTATTTCCGCCGTGGTCGACAGGCTGAAGCAGCGGACCGCCTCGATCCCGGGCATGACCATCTATTTCCAGCCGGTGCAGGATGTGCAGATTTCGACCCAGTCGAGCCGCTCGCAATATCAATACACGCTGACCGGCACCGATGCCGCCGAGGTCGCGAAATGGGCCAACACGCTGGTCGCGGATATGCGCCGCGATCCGCTGTTCCGCGACGTGTCGTCGGAGGCCCAGGACGGCGGGTTGCGCGCCGCGCTCGACATCGACCGCCAGCGCGCCGGCCAGCTTGGCGTCAGCTTGCAGGGGGTCAACGACACCCTGAACGACGCCTTTGCTCAACGGCAGATTTCGACCATCTACGGCCAGGCCAACCAGTATCGCGTCGTGCTGGAGGCGTTGCCGATCTATCAGCGCGATCCCTCGATCCTCTCGAAACTCTATCTGCCGGGGGTCGCGGGTGCCCAGGTGCCGCTGTCGGCGGTGGCGACGCTGACGCGCACCACCGCGCCGCTTGCGATTTCGCATCAGGCCCAATTCCCGGCGGTGACGCTGAGTTTCAATCTCGCGCCGGGCGAAGCGCTCGGCGACGCGGTCGAGCAGGTCAAGACCATCGAGACGCGCATTGGCCTGCCCGGCAGCATCGTCGGCGTTTATGCCGGCGACGCCGCCGAGTTTTCGAAGTCGTTGACGGGACAGCCATGGCTGATCCTGGCCGCGATCGTCACGATCTACATCGTGCTCGGGGTGCTCTATGAGAGCTATATCCACCCCATTACCATTCTTTCCACGTTGCCGTCGGCGGGGGTCGGCGCCATCCTCGCGCTGATGCTGTTCGGTCAGGATCTGTCTGTCATCGGCCTGATCGGCATCATCCTGCTGATGGGCATCGTCAAGAAGAACGCGATCATGATGATCGACTTCGCGCTCGAGGCCGAGCGTCACCGGGGGATGTCGCCCGCGGAGGCCATCGTCCAGGCCTGCCTGCTGCGCTTCCGGCCGATCATGATGACGACGCTGGCGGCCTTGTTCGGCGCGCTGCCGCTGGCGGTCGAAAGTGGCACCGGCGCCGAGTTGCGTTTTCCGCTCGGCATTTCCATCATCGGCGGCTTGCTGCTCAGCCAGTTGCTGACGCTCTATACGACGCCGGTGATCTATCTCGCGCTGGACCGGCTGAACCGGCGGATCGACCGGGCAGTCCCGGAGCTGCCCGACGGACCCTCGCCGCCGGTCGCTGATGCCACCGAGGGGATGCGGTAATGGTATCGATCTCGGAGCCCTTTATTCGCCGGCCGGTCGGTACCACGCTGCTGGCGATCGGGCTCTTTCTGGTCGGCATGGTCGCCTATATTTTCCTGCCGGTCTCGGCTGTGCCGAACGTCGATTTTCCGATGATCCGGGTTTTCGCCTCGCGGCCGGGCGCAGACCCGACGGTGATGGCATCGACGGTTGCCGCCCCGCTGGAGCGGCGGCTTGGCGAGATTGCGGGCCTCGACCAGATCACCTCCACGAGTTCACTCGGCAATACCAGCATCCAGTTGCAATTTTCGATCGGCCGCAATATCGACCGCGCCGCGCGCGACGTGCAGGCGGCAATCAATGCCGCGCTGGCCGATCTGCCGAGCGACCTGCCGCAACTGCCGCGCTTCCGCAAGGCCAATCCTGCCGCGGCGCCGGTATTCGTGCTGGCGCTGACGTCGAAGACGATTTCCACCAGCGCGATGTACGACGTCGCCGATACCGTGCTGGCGCAGCGTATCTCGCAGGTGCCTGGCGTGGGCGAGGTCAATGTCAGCGGCGCCGATCAACCGGCGGTGCGGGTTGCGCTCAATCCCGTGGCCTTGTCGAACGCCGGGATCGCCACCGACGATGTCCGCCTCGCGATTGTCAACGCCAATCCGCTCGGGCCGGTCGGCATTTTCGACGGCGGCCGCCAGAGCGAAACCCTGTCGACCAACCGACAAATGCGCACCGCGGCCGAATTCCGCGACATCATCGTCAAGATATCGAACGGCAATTTCGTCCGGCTGGGTGACGTTGCCGAGGTCGAGGACGGCGTGCGCAACGCGCGCTCGATCGCCTGGTTCAACAAGCAGCCGGCGGTGATTATCCAGATCACCAAGCAGGGCGACGCCAACGTCATCGACACCGTCGACCGGGTGAAAGCGCTGATCCCCACCTTGAAGCAATGGATTCCCGGCGGCGTCGAGATTTCCACCCTGGTCGACCGCACCGGAACCATCCGCGCCAGCGTCCAGGACATGCAGCTGACGCTGCTGGCGACGGCGATCCTGGTGATGCTGGTGGTATTCGTGTTCCTGCGCCGCGGCACTCCGACGATTGCGGCCGGCGTTTCCGTGCCGCTGGCGCTGGCCGGTACCTGCGCCGGCATGTGGGTCGCCGGTTTCTCGATCGATAATCTGTCCTTGATGGCGCTCGCGATCTGCGTCGGTTTCGTGGTCGACGACGCCATCGTCATGATCGAGAACATGTACCGCAACCTCGAACACGGCATGCCGCCGTTTGCCGCGGCGCTGGAAGGCGCCAGGCAGATCGGCTTCACGGTGTTGTCGATCAGCCTCTCGCTGGTCGCGGCGTTCACCCCGCTGATCTTCATGGACGGGATCGTCGGCCGGCTGTTGCGCGAGTTCTCGTTGACGCTGACGTTCGCCATCGTGGTTTCCACGGTGGTCTCGCTCACCATCACGCCGATGATCTGTGCGCATTTCATCACCGAAGCCACCTCGTCCAACGCCACCTGGTTCGACCGGATCGTCGAGGGCAGTTTGTCGCGCATCGTCGCATTCTACACGCGGACACTGCGGACCGTGCTGAACTATCCATTCCTGACGCTGGTGGTGTTCTTTGCGACCATCGCGCTGACGGTGACGCTCTACATCAAGACCCCCAAGGGGTATTTCCCGACCGACGACAGCGGTTTCGTGATCGGCGCGACCCGTGCTTCGCCCGATATCTCGTTTCTGGCCATGCTCGGCCTGCAGCAGCAACTGGCTGACATCGTGATGGCCGATCCGGCCGTGGCCGGGATCGGCTCGGTGCTGGGTGGCGGCGGCGGCCCGGGTGGCGCGGGCACCAACCGCGGCACGATGTTCATCAGCCTGAAGCCGCCCGAGCAGCGCGATGGCCTGTCGACGCAGCTCGTGATCGACCGGCTGCGCAAGAACCTTTACCGCGTGCCGGGCATTCGCCTGTTCATGTTCGCCGCGCAAGACGTCCGCGCCGGCGGACGGCAGAGCGATTCCGACTATCAATACACGCTGTCCAGCACCGATCTCGATCTGCTGCAGAAATGGGCGCCGCTGGTCGCCAAGCGCATGGAGACGGTGGAGGGCATCACCGATGTCTCCAGTGACCGCGACCCCGGCGGACTGCAGCTGACGCTGATGATCGACCGCAAGACCGCGTCCAGCCTTGGCGTGCGCGTCCAGGACATCGACAACGCCCTGAACAACGCTTTCTCGCAGCGGCAGATTTCGATGATCTATACCCAGCGCAACCAGTACATGGTGGTGCTCGAGATCGATCCGAGATTCCAGGCCGATCCGTCCAACCTGGAACGCATCTTCGTGGCTGGCGCCAATGGCGCGCAGGTGCCGCTATCGGCGCTGGTGCGCTACGAGCGCGGATTGTCGCCGCTGGCGGTGTTTCACTCGCAATCGTTTCCCTCGACCACGGTCTCGTTCAACCTGATGCCTGACGTGCCGCTGGAGATCGCGACATCCAATATCCAGCGCGCGGTCGAGGAACTGCATATGCCGGATGGCATTCGCGGCAGCTTCGACGGCAATGCCGGCGATTTCAACAAGACCAGCGGACGCCAGCCGCTTCTGATCTTCGGCGCGCTGGTGGCGATGTATATCGTGCTCGGCGTGCTCTATGAGAGCCTGGCCCATCCACTCACCATCATTTCAACCCTGCCGTCGGCCGGTCTCGGCGCGCTGCTGGCGCTGCAGGTAACCGACACGCCGCTGACCGTCATCGCCTTTGTCGGGATCATTCTCTTGATCGGCATCGTCAAGAAGAACGGAATCATGATGGTCGACTTCGCCCTTGATGCCGAGCGTCATCGAGGCCTGTCCTCGGCGGAGGCGATCTTCGAGGCATGCAACGTCCGGTTCCGCCCGATTCTGATGACGACCATGGCGGCGCTGTTTGCGGGACTGCCGCTCGTCATCGCGACCGGCCCCGGCACCGAGCTGCGCCGGCCGCTCGGTATCACCATCATCGGTGGCCTGATCGTCTCGCAGATCCTGACGCTCTACACCACGCCGGTGATCTATCTGCTGATCGACCGGCTGCGACGACGGTCCGCGCCCGCCGCGATCGGGGCGCCCGCGGAATAGCTGGTGTGTTGATGGTATCGACCGCGAAGCGTATAGCGGGCGCATGTCGAAACAACCAAGGCCTGACCCAGCCGACGCCGCCGAGCCGGTCGCGGACTGCGAGCACTGCCAGAAGCCGCTGCCGCTGTGCATCTGCGACAGCATCACGCCGATCGAAAATCGTATCTCGATATTGATCCTGCAGCATCCGCAGGAGCAGGACCGGGCGCTCGGTACCGCGCGGCTGGCGGCACTGCATTTCAACGATGCCGTCGTGAAAGTCGGGTTGTCCTGGCCGAGCCTTTCGAAGGCACTCGGCCGGCCGGTGCACGATCCCTCGCGCTGGGCGGTGCTCTATCTCGGTTCCGCTAAGGTGGCCGAACTCGATACCGACCGCGCGATCGTCGCGCTCAATCGCAAGGGCGGGTTGGAAGAACACCAGCGCGCCCTCCTCGGCGAAATCGAGGGCATCGTGCTGCTCGACGGCACCTGGAGCCAGGCCAAGGCATTGTGGTGGCGCAATGCCTGGATGCTGAAATGCCAGCGCGTGATCCTGGGCCCCGCCCAACCCTCGCGCTACGGCGAGCTTCGGCGGGAGCCGAGGCGCGACGGCCTTTCCACCATCGAGGCGGTGGCGATGCTGCTGGCCGGGCTCGAAAAGCGGCCGGACATCGCCGCGACGCTCAACGGCAGTTTTGAGCGGATGCTGGCCAGATATCGCGAGGTCCAGCGTGCGATGCCGGAATTGGCGCCGAAACCGAAAAAACGCGACTATCGGCGGCGAAAACGGGCCTGATCGGCCGTTGGTTGCCTACGGTAGAGAGGGCGTATATGAGTCGCGCCCGATGGGGCCACGTGGCGGAGTGGTTACGCAACGGTCTGCAAAACCGTGTACACCAGTTCAATTCTGGTCGTGGCCTCCATCCATGAAATCAGCGGGTTACGCCGATCATGTCAGAGGCCGCGCGAGGTCTCGAAGGCGGTCAGCAGGCCGCGTACCAGCCTTCCGGGAACGGCAACAGCGGCCAGGCACCGTTGTCATTGGCGGCTCGAGGCGGATTGCGGTCTGTCTTTGGTGCCATGAAATCCCCCTCCGGCACGGTCACGATGGCCGTTTGCACGGCATCCAGCAATCGATCGAATTCCAATTCACTCATCGCGCGCTCCCACATCTGAGAGCGCACCGTCGCAAAAGTCTTTTGTTTCCCGATTGAACAGATCGGTCGAATTTTAACGATCGGGCTTTGAGGCCCGGGCTTGGTTACCTAAACCTTGTGTCGTTGCCGTATCACGTCAGAAAGCCATTTCTGACCGCACCATATCAGTGTGAATAAGGTCACTTTCAGCGAAAGAATGATCGCGTATCTGCCCTGGTATTGGTGGCGCCGACATGCACCCAACAAATTTAGGGAGATTCCATCATGAAAGCAAGATTTCGACGGTTTGCCATTGCCAGGAACCGCGCGCATCGGGCTTCCACGCTTGGCCTTTTCCTCACCTTGTTCGCCGCCAATTCGGCCTCCGCGCTCGGCACACCCGAGCAGCGCAAGGCCTGCACCCCCGACGTCTATCGTCTCTGCCCCGGCGAAATCCCGAACGCCAGGGCGATCACCGCCTGCCTGCGGCGGCAGAAGGCGGCCCTGAGCGAGGCGTGCCGGGCCCTATTCGAGCAGTGAGGCGCGGAACTTTCAGCGCACCGACTTCTTCATCCGCGTGTGACCGCGCGGGCTTTTGGCCCGGTTCTTGCTCCGATGGAGTTTGGGAAACGAACAGGAGGAGACAACAACGCAAAAGTGAAAGGTACCGATCATGCGGATCAAATTGCCGACCGTGTTTGCGTTCATCCTCCTTGTTAACCCGTCAGCGCAGGCTCGCGATCTCGACGGAAGATATGCCAATTCGCCGCTTCACGACTGGTTCGAGCAGTTGGCCAGCAAGAAAGGGCCTTGTTGTTCCGACGCCGACGGCAGATCGCTGTCGGACGTGGATTGGGAATCCCGCAACGGGCACTATCGCGTGCAGATCGATGGCGAGTGGGTGGACGTGCCCGAGGACGCCGTTATCACCGAACCAAATCGAGCAGGACGGACCATGGTCTGGCCGATCTGGTCGGACGGGCGCCCCAAGGTTCGTTGCTTCATGCCCGGCAGCATGACCTGAAGCGTTCCTCGGCGGCCAGAACCGC
>Ga0209583_10000090_pt1 | contig 28422 bp, 35 predicted proteins | sample Str014_FD_187201 | JGI IMG/M metagenome (GOLD analysis project Ga0209583, IMG submission 187201) | Freshwater sediment microbial communities in response to fracking from Pennsylvania, USA - Straight Creek_MetaG_SC_2014 (SPAdes) (version 2) | ecosystem: Environmental > Aquatic > Freshwater >... | reverse complement strand
AACAGCAGCAGCGCCAGACCCTGCAGCACCGACCCCAGCAGCAGCGTGCGCAGGCCGCCGATGCGGTCGCAGACCAGGCCCGAGACGAGCCGGCTGACGATGCCCGCGGCGAGCATCAGCGACAGCATCTGCGCGCCCCGCGCCGCGCCGAAACCGAGGTCGCTGCAATACGCGACGATGTGCACCTGCGGCATCGCCATCGCCACGCAGCAGGCCACGCCGGCGATGCACAACAGCGCCTGCGCATGCGCCATCGACAAGCCGAAGGGCCGTGTCGATGGCGAGACGCCAGTCTGGCGCGCGGTCGGGTCCGGCACCGCGGCCGGTGGGCGCGGTCTCATCGGCAGCGCCAGTGCGGCCATCGTCACGGCGCTGAAAAGCCCCAGGCCGATGTAGGTCGTGCGCCAGCCCTCGGTCTCGACGAAGTGCTGCACGATCGGCGGCCAGATCGCACCGCCGAGGTAGTTGCCGCTGGCACAGATCGCCACCGCGATTCCGCGCCGGCGCACGAACCAGAGCGAGGTGTCGGCGACCAGCGGCGCAAACGTCGTGGCGCTACCAAGCGCGCCGAGCAGCACGCCATGCGCGAGCGCGAAGCCCGTCAGGCTGCCCGCCATGCCGGCCGCGATGAAGCCGGTGCCGAGCCCGAGTGCGCCGATCAGCACGACCCACATCACGCCGAAGCGATCGGTCAGCTTGCCCATCGCGATGCCGCCCAGGCCGAAGCCGACCATCATCAACGTGTAGGGCAGCGAGGCATCGGCGCGCGCGACACCGAACTCGGCCTGCACCGCCGGCAGCACGACCGCGACGACGTACATCGCGCCGCTGCCGATCGTCATCAGCGCGAGCGTGACGGCGAGGCGTGTCCAGGCGTAGCGTGAATCGGCCGTGCGCGCCGCGCTCGGGGCCGTCACCCGGGGCTCAGGCGAGATCCTTCTGGCGCTCGATCGTGCGCGAGACGATGCCGTAGGCGATGGCTTCTTCGGCGCTCATCCAGTAGTCGCGCTCCATGTCGGCCGCGACCTTCTCGTAGGGCTGGCCGGTCTGCGTCGCGACGACGCGGGCGAGGCGCTCGCGGGCCTTGATGATCTCCTTGGCCTGGATCGCGATGTCGGTCGCCTGGCCGCCGGCGCCGCCGGCTGGCTGGTGGATCATGAAGCGCGTGTTCGGCAGGCACAGGCGGCGCTCTTTCGGCGGCGCGAGGAAGATGTGCGCCCCGGCACTGGCGACCCAGCCGCTGCCGACCGTCGTGACCGGCGCGCGCACGAATCGGATCAGGTCGAAGATCGCGTCGCCCGATTCCACGTGGCCGCCGGGCGACGAGATCAGCATCGTGATCGGTGCTTCGGATTCTTCCGACAGCGCGAGCAGGCGCCGACAGGTCGCGTGCGCGAGCTTGTCGTCGATCTCGCCGAACACGAGCACGAAGCGCGACTTGAACGCGAGGTTCTCTTCGAGCTTGTCGACCTTGGCGTCGGTCTTGGCCGGCTTGTCTTCGGCGGCGTTGATGAATGTCATGGCTTGCTCCTGGAATGGTCCGTGCGAACGAGTTTAAGCCGCCTGCATCGGCGACTCGGCCAGGAGGGTCGCGTGCGCGTACGAGCCGATCCGCGGATCAGCTGCCGCCCAGCAACTGCGCGGCCGATTTCTCGTTCGCCTCGGCGGTCTGGATCATCTTCATCTGCGTCTCGAACTGGCGCGCCGCCGCGATCATCGAGACCATGGCCTCGACCGCGCTGACGTTAGAGCCTTCGAGCGCGCCGTCTTCCACGCGCGCGGTGTCGTCGGCGCTCAGGTTGCCGCCGTCGGCGGCGCGGAACAGGCCGTCGTCACCGCGCTTGAGCGGCGCCTCGGGCGTGACCAGCTTGAGCTTGCCGATCGCGGAGCTCTTGCCGTTGCTGCCCTTGGCGCTGACGGTGCCGTCGGCGCCGATGCTGACAGCCGAATTCGGCGGCACCTGCAGCGGGCCGCCGTCGCCGAGCACGGGCAAACCGCTGCGCGTGGTGAGCGTGCCGTCGTTCGAGACCTCGAACGAGCCGCCGCGCGTGTAGGCCTCGGTGCCGTCGAGCGCCTGCACCGTGAGCCAGCTGTTGCCCTTGACGGCGACGTCGAGGTTGCGGCCGGTGGCGCTGACCACGCCGGGCGTGCTGTCGTAGCCGGTCGTCGTCTCGAGCGAGAACACGCGCGTGCTCGCGCCGCTGCCCTGCACCGGCACGGCACGGAACGCCTGCAGCTCGGCGCGGAAGCCCGGCGTCGAGACGTTCGCGACGTTGTTCGCGAGCACGTCCTGCCGCTGCATCGTCGCCTTCGCGCCCGACATCGAGAGGTAGATCATGCGGTCCATACGACTACTCCCCGCTCGACGAATACGTCGAGCGACCCTCCGAGAGGGTCGGGCCTTGCTCGGGGCGGCCCGGCGCGGCGGCCCGTTGCGCTTGCATGGACATCGGATCAGCCTGGTTCATCAGCGCAGATTCACCAAAGTCTGCAGCACTTGATCCTGCGTCTTGATGGTCTGCGAGTTGGCCTGGTAGATGCGCTGCGCGGTGATCATGTTGACGAGCTCGTTGGTCAGGTCGGTGTTGGACTCTTCCAGCGCGCCGGCCTGCAGTGCGCCGATGTTGCCGCTGCTGGGCGTGCCCACGGTGGGGTCGCCGGAGGCGTAGCTGCGCGCCCACAGATTGCCACCCAGCGGGCTCAGGCCCTGCGTGTTGCGGAAGGTCGCGAGCTCGAGTTGACCGGCCGGCTTCGATTGACCGTTCGAGTAGGTCGCCGTGACGACGCCGCTCTTCTCGATCGCGACGCTGACGAGCTGGCCGGCGGCATAGCCGTCCTGAACCATGCTGGTCACGCCGAAGCCCGAGCCGTACTGGGTCGCGCCGGTCAGGTCGAGCGCGATGCCGGTGATCGGCAGCGTGCTGCCGCCGGCAGAGGTGGTCGTCGTCGGCACGTCGAAGGCGACCGTGCCGCTGGGCGAGGTCGGCTTGCCGCCGTTGCCGGGGAAGGAGACCGAGGTCACCGGCAGCGGGTTGCCCGAGGCATCGACCTTGACCGAGGTGCCGTTCGCCGTGGCGTAGACGTTCCAGGTGTCGGTGGCCGACTTCTGGAAGTAGTAGGTCAGTGCAACGTCCTGCCCCTTGGCATCGAACACGGTGACCGATGTCGCGTCGTTGTAGGTCTTGGCGTCGGTGAAGTCGATCTGCGGCGTCGTCGCCGGCAGGGTCGTGGCCTTGCGCGCGTCGAGGTTCATCTCGACCTTGATGCTGCCTGTCGGGTTCGGCGCGACGCCGCCGGTGGGCAGCTGAAGCGGCACCGCGGCGCCGGGCTGGATCAGGCCGGCGCTCGAAGCCGGGTAGCCCATCAGCTTGAGCCCGGTGTTGGTCGTGATGAAGCCGTCGCGGGTCTGCTGGAACTGGCCGTTGCGGGTGTAGAGCGTCTGGCCGGCGGGGTTCTGCACCTCGAAGAAGCCGTTGCCGTTGATCGCGAGATCGAGCGGGCTGTCGGTGGTCGTGATGTTGCCCTGCGCGAACTGTTGCGTCACCGCCTGCAGGTTCACGCCGATGCCGATGCTGGTGTTGCTGATCGCGTTGGCGTACATGTCGCCGAACTCGGCACGCGATTCCTTCGAGCCGACGGTGTTGGCATTGGCAACGTTGTTGCCGATGACTTCGAGGTTCTTGCTCGCTGCGTTGAGACCTGAAAGACCTTGCTGGAAGCCCATGGTGTTCCTTCGTTGCTTCGTGGGAGATCGGGAGGCTGGCTGGTTCGCCGAACCGTCAGTTGATCGCGACGACGGTGCTGTAGTCGACCGTGCCGGCGCGCTGCAACTGGAGCTGGAGCGTGCTGCCCGAGGCGCTGACGGCGTTGACCTTGTCGCGCATCAGCGCGGTGCTGGTGAGCGTGGTCGCGCCGCTGGAGGCGGTGACCTTGAACGTGAGGTTGGCGCTGTTGTCGTAGTTGGCCGCGGTCCAGTCGAAGCTGTGCACGCCGGAAGACTGGGCACCGAGATTGACGGTGTCGATGACCTTGCCCGCCGCGTTCACGACCTCGACCTTGACCGCGTCGGCCGCGCTCGTCAGCTCGAAGCCGCCCTGGCCGACGCCATCGGCGATGTCGAGCTTGTTGCCCGGCACGATCACGTTCTTGCCGACCAGCGCCGCGCCTTGCAGCGTCTGCATCTGCAGGAACTGGCTCGACAGGCCCTGCACGCTGGTGTTGAGCGTGGCGATGCCGCTGACGGTGTTGATCTGCGCGATCTGGCTCGTCAGCTGCGCGTTGTCCATCGGGCTGAGCGGGTCCTGGTTCTGCAGCTGCGTGGTCAGCAGTTTCAGGAACTGCGTCTGCGTGCCGGCCGCGCTCGTGCTGGTGATCGCCGAGCTCGCGGCGTTGTTCGGGATCGAACTGGTGGCGGCGACGGTCATGGTGCTTCCTCGGTTTCAGGCCGTCTCACGACTGGCCCATCTGCAAGGTCTTGAGCAGCAGGCTTTTCGCCGTGTTCATGACCTCGATGTTGTTCTGGTACGAGCGCGAGGCCGAGATCATGTTGACCATCTCCTCGACCGCGTTGACGTTGCTGTAGGTCACGTAGCCATCGGCATCGGCGCTCGGGTGCTTGGGGTCGTGCACACGGCGGCCGGCGGTCTGGTCTTCGCTGACGTTGCTGACGCGAACGCCGGCAGCCGTGGGGTCGTTCTTGTTCGCACCCATCAGCTCGGTCTGGAACGTGACCTGCCGCGCCTTGTAGGCCTGGCCATCGGGGCCGGCCACGGTATCGGCGTTCGCGAGATTGCTCGCCACCACGTTCAGGCGCTGGCTCTGCGCGCTCGCCGCGCTGCCGCTGACATTGAAGATGTTCATCATCGACATGAGGCGCTCCCTTATTGGCCGGTGATCGAGCTCAGCGTGGTTTTCACGTTGTTGCCGATGAAGCGCAGGGTGGCCTCGTACTTCACCGTGTTGTCGGCGAAGCTGGCGCGCTCGCGGTCCATGTCGACGGTGTTGCGGTCGAGGTTGGTCTGGCTGGGTGCGGCATACATCAGCGTGCTGAACGTGCCGCCGCTGCCGCCCGCGTTGCCCGCGATGTGCCCGGGCGCGGTGCTCACGAGCGTGGCGGCGGGCTGACCGGAGCCGGTGGCTTCCTTCAGCGCCTGGGCGAAGTTCATCTCGCGGGCCACGTAGCCGGGGGTATCGGCGTTTGCGATGTTGCTGGCGATCAGGCGCTGGCGCTCCGAACGCAGGCTCAGGGCCTGGGCCTGGAAGTCGAGCGAATCGGTGAGTCGGTTCAGCATGGAGGGCCTTGTCGCAAGGTTGTCGCAAGAGGGGCGATGTGGGCGGATTGTGAAGAGCAGGTACCAAAACATAAGCGCGATAAGCGGCCGCTTCACCCGCCAATTCGCGATCACGCGCGGCGGCCGGCGCCCCTACAGTTCGGTGATGAATTCGCGCCCCGCCCTCGCCTTCGTCGCCGCCCTGCTGTGCTGCTGGCTGCACGGCGTGGTGCTGGCGCAGACGACCACGGCCGCCGAACCGCCGAGCGGGCTCGACAGCGGCCTCGAACGACAGGTGCGCCAACTGGCATTGGAGGGCACGCACGCCGGCGCGCCGGGCATGCCGCGCGTCGAGGTCACGGTCGGCCAGCTCGACCCGCGGCTGCGCCTCGCGCCCTGCCAGCACGTCGACCCGTACGTGCCCGACGGCATGCGCCTGTGGGGCAAGAGCCGCATCGGTCTGCGCTGCACGCAGGGCCAGACCAAGTGGAACGTCTACCTGCCGATCACGGTCAAGGTCTTCGGCCCGGCGCTGGTCGCGACCGGCAACCTCGCGGCAGGCAGCGTGTTGACCGCCGCCGACCTGACCCTGGCCGAAGTCGACCTCGCCGAAGAGAACTCCGCGCCGATCTCGAAGGACGAACTGGCCGTGGGCCGCACGCTCGCACGGGTGCTGAAACCCGGCCAGGGCCTGCGCCAGTCGCACCTGAAGGCGCGCCAATGGTTCGCGGCCGGGGAAACCGTGACGGTCCTGGCACAGGGCGAAGGGTTCAGCGTGGCGGGCGAGGCCCAGGCGCTGAACCCCGGCATCGAGGGCCAGCCGGTGCGGGTGCGCACCGAAAGCGGCCGGGTGCTGACCGGCCAGCCGGTCGGCGAGCGCCGCGTGGAACTCGGCCTGTGATGCACTTGCCGAAGACACGCCGGAAAGAAATCTCTAAAGTCGCCAGAGCCCGAACCGATACAAGGTGCACATTGAACGGCCAGGGCACCTCCCGCGGCCCTTGGAGAGCACCATGAAGATCGGCAATCCCGCAGAAAAGCACACCGCCGCACCGGTCAAGACCGGCACGGCCACGCCCACCGCCCCGAGCGGCGCGGCACCCGCCGCCACCGCGATACCGGCGCAGGCCGACGCGAGCGCGAAGATCCAGCTCTCGAACACCGCCTCGACACTGCTGACAGGCAGCGCGACGCCCGAATTCGACGCCGAGAAGGTCGCCCGCATCTCCAAGGCCATCGACGACGGCAGCTTCAAGATCAACCCCCACGCGATCGCCGACAAGCTGATCTCGAACGCCACCGAACTGCTCGGCAAGGTCAAGTCCTGAGCCTTTCCCCCTCACCACGGGCCGAATCTCCCATGTCCACGCTGGTCCCCGAATCCGATCTCGAAACCGCCCTTGCCGCCGTGGAGCATCGGCTGAGCGCGCTGGGCATGGCGCTGTGCGTGCGCGACACCGTGGGCATCGACACCCACGCCACCGAACTGCATCGCGCGCTCGCGATGGCGGTCGATCAATTCGCGAATGCCGCGCGCCGCGGCTCGGTGCCGCCGGCACTGCGCCACCGCCTGGCCAACACCAGCGGTCAGGTCGCCGCGCAGCGCGAGTCGCTGGCCCGCGCCACCGCCGCGCTCGACCGCGCGATCGACGTGCTGATGCCGCGCGACGGCGGCTCGCTGTACTCGACCACCGGCAACGCCGACCGCGGAGCGCGGGGCAACTCGGTTCTCGCATAAGCGCCGGCGGGCCGGTCGCGACCCCCCGCGGTCAGCCGGGCGCCACCGGCGCCAACCACAGATCCTTCGCCAGCCGAACGCAGGCCTCGCGGCCCAGGTAGTAGCCGGGCACGGTCTGGATCTCGCGGTAGCCGAGCCCCGCATAGAACGCGCGCGCCGCGGCGTTCGTTCGCCGCGCCTCCAGGTACACCTGACCGACGCCGGCCACCAGGGCCGACTGCTCCAGCCAGCGCACCATCGACGAGCCGACGCCGCACCGCCCCGCATCCGCGCGCACGGCGAGCAGCAGCAGGTGCGCTTCGTCGTCGTGGTAGTGCATCACGCCGAAACCGAGCAAGCGGGCTACCGAGCTGTCGGCATTGGTCGCGACGACGACGTTTGTGTTGCGGTCGACGATGCTGCGCAGCACGCGCGGCGCCGTCCAGCGCCAACCCAGGCCCCGCTCGATGCGGTCACGCGAAAGCGCCGCGATGGCCGGCGCGTCGGCCGCGGTCGCGAGGCGAAGCATCGGCACGCGGTTCATCGCGATCCGGTGCGCTGCTACTGCACCGTCACGTCGAAACTGACGGCACGGTTCGGCGCGCCCAGGCTGTAGGCGCGCCGCAGTTCGAACTTCAGCGCGACACGCCCCGGCGCCTGCGCCTTCAGGCGGAAGACCGTCGCGCCGTCCGACTCGGTCGGGTTGCTGTCGCGCCCGGTGCGCTCGAAGCGCGAGCCGAGCGTGCTCAGCACGCCGGGCTTCAGGTCGACGATCGACCAGTCCATGTTGTTCGCGACCTCGTAGGCCGACAGCGAGAGTTCCACCCGCAGCTCCTGTGCGGCGTCCAGCGACACGGCCGCGCCGTCTTTCGTGTCGGAGACGGTCACGTACGCCTTGCCGGGCGCCTGGAGCAGGACAGGTGCGGCGACCGGCTTGGCCTTGTCGCCGGCCGCGCAGGCGCCGAGCAGCGCGAGCGAAACGCACAGCACAAGGTGGCGCCCGGTGCGCGGGGGTTTCGTCATGCGAGGGTTCTCCATCTGGATCATCGGCAATCAATAGAGGCTGGTCTTCAGCCGTGCGGGCAGCTCGCGGTCGTAGGCAGCGCCGTCGATCTCCGCGTGCGTGAGGGCCGCGAGGATCGCGCCGGGCGACGGCAGCATCTCGCGCGCGGCGTGGCGAGACGCATCCCACAACGCAGATCGCACGATCGCCCGCGAGCATTGGAAGTACGCGGTCTCCACCGCGATAACCAGCACGGAGCGCGGCAGCTTGCCGTCGACCTCGAAGCGCGCGAGCAGCGCGGGTGCCACGCTGATGCGCGCTCGCCCGTTGACGCGCAAGGTCTCGCCCATGCCGGGCACCATGAACAGCAGGGCGACGCGCGGGTCGCGGATCACGTTGCGCAGGCTGTCGGTGCGGTTGTTGCCGCGGCGGTCGGGCAGCAGCAGGGTGTGTTCGTCCTCGACCACGCAGAAGCCCGGCGCATCGCCTCGCGGGGAGGCATCGAGGCCTTCGGGGCCGGCCGTCGCGAGCACCGCGAACGGCGCGGCCTCTACGATCGCTCGGTACTGCGGATGGATGTGATCGACCTCCTTGCGGACCGACGCTTGGCCCGGCTCGCCGTAGAGCGCGGCGAGCGTCGCGAGGTCGTCGATGCGGTGGTCGGGGTCGTCGTGCACAGGGGTCGTGGTCATCGTCAAAGGGTATCAAAGTTCCGCGGCTGCCGCGCTATCCTTGGCGCCCCGAACCGAACCCGCATGGCCGCCCTCCACATCACCGACATCGAATCCGCCATCAACTGGTGGCGCGAGCGCTCGCCCTCGCCCGACGGCATCACCGCCTGCCCCGAGGTGCGCGCGCTCGCCACCGTGTATGCGTTGATGGTGTACTACCACGAGACCGAGTGCGACGAGGCGACGATGCCCGCCAAGGCCCGCGACGCCTGGTTGGCCTGGTACGCGAGCACGCCCGACGCGCCTTGCATCGCGATCTGCTCGACGAGCCAGGGCGATGAAATCTGCAAGGGCTGCGGCCGCAGTTTCGACGAGGTGCAGCACTGGCCGGTGATGACACCCGGCGAGAAGCGCCGCACTTGGCGCCGCATCACGATGGAAGGCACGGCCTGGCGCTTCAACAAGTACGCCGAGCGCGCGCGCGAAACGCCGACCGCTCCAGCGCCGGTACCCGTACCCGCGCGACCCCGCTGAACGTCAGACCGGCCTCGGCGAGCGCCGGCGCGTCGATCCCCGCCCCTACGCCGGCGAGAGCGGAAACGAGAGCACGAAGCAGCTCCCGCCGCCATCGCGCCCCTCGCATCGCACAGTGCCGCGGTGGCGCTCCGCGATCTGCTTGACCAGGCTCAGGCCGAGACCGACACCGCCGGCCTGCTCGGCGTGGCCGGGCAGCCGGAAGAACGACTCGAAGATGCGCTCGCGCATCGCCTCGGGCACTCCCGGGCCACGGTCGCAGACACGCAGTTCGGCACATCCGCCGGCCGCGCCGACGATCACCTCGACTTCGTTGCCGCCGTATCGGCGCGCGTTCTCGAGCAGGTTGCGCAGTGCCCGTCGCAGCAAGCGGTCTTCGCCCATCACGCTGGTGGGTGCGCCGTCGACCGCCGCGTCCACGCGCGCCGCCTCCTCGGCCGCCATGCCGAGCAGTTCGACCGGCTCGTCGCGCTCGGGCGTGGGCGCGGCGTCGAGCCGGCTCGCGAGCAGCACCTCCTCGACCAGTGCATCGAGTTCGGCCACGTTGGTATCGATCTCCTTCTTGAGCCGGCCGCGCTGCGCAGGCGTGGCATCTTCCATCATCGAAACGGCCATCTTCATGCGCGCGAGCGGCGAACGCAGTTCGTGGCTGGCGTTGGCCAGCAGCGATTGGTGCGAGTGCACGAGCGCCTCGACCCGCGCGGCAGCGACGTTGAAGCTCGAGGCGACTGCTGCCACCTCGTCATGGCCGGTGACCTGGACACGATGGTGCAACTGGCCCGAGCCGAACTGCTCCACACCGAGCTTCAGTGCCTCGAGCCGCCGCGTGAGCCGACGCACGACGGGGTAAGCGCCGGCAGCCACCGAAATGAACAGGACCACGAGCACGACGACCAGACCAACACCCTGCTGCCAGCCCGGCGGAACGAAAGGAATCGCTGGCGGCGGGCCGTCGCCGGCGCCCTCGCCGCCGGGTCGACCACCGCCGGATGGGCTGCCCATGGCAAGTCGGTTGGCCGCCTGTCGACCCGGACCGGGCCGCATGATCCACAAGGTGCGCCCGTCTTCCAGCCGCACGGCGAGGCCGCGTACCACGCCTTCGGCCTGGCGCCGGGTGAACGAGTCGGACTGCGCGATGCGCTGACCCTCGGCGCTGTCGAGTGCGAGTGGCAGGCGCAAGCGGATCGCCCATTCGCGCAAGGCCGAAGCCTGGTCTTCCTCGGATTGGTCGTGACCGGGCAGCGAGCGCTGGATCAGTTCCGCCCAGGCACCCATTCGCTCGGTCAGCACGGCCTCGGAGCGCGTGCGTTCCTGCTGCATGTGACGCTGGAAGATCCAGCCCGAGGCGGCGGCGAAGAGCAGCAGCAGCACCACGACAGTGGCGTAGATGCGCAGATAGAGATTCTTCATGTGCGCATCATGATGGCACCCCGATCGCCGGGCACAACGCGCGACCCTGCGAGGAGGTCGGATCTGGCTTCTGGCGGCGCGGCGCGGCCGCCGGGCCGCGGGCGCGCGCCGCCTTCGTCACTCGCGGGTCTCGTCGGCGTCCTGCTTGCGCGCGAACACGTAGCCCGCGCCGCGCACGGTGAGCACGCGGCGCGGCAGCTTCGGGTCGTCCTCGATGACGGCGCGGATGCGCGAAATGTGCACGTCGATCGAGCGATCGAACGCTTCGAGTGGATGGCCCTTCAGCGAGTCCATGATCTGATCGCGCGAGAGCACGCGACCCGGGCTCTGTGCCAGCACGACGAGCAGGTCGAACTGGTGGCCGGTGAGATCGCAGATCGTGCCGTTGAGCCGGGCCACGCGCGCACCGAGATCGACCTCGAGGCGGCCGAAGCGCAGCACGTCGTCACCGCTCGGCTGCGGCGCGGCCCGACGCAGCAGCGCCTTGACGCGTGCCAGCAATTCACGCGGCTCGAACGGCTTGGGCAGGTAGTCGTCGGCGCCGAGTTCGAGGCCGACGATGCGGTCCATCGGCTCGCCGCGCGCCGTGAGCATCAGCAGCGGCAGATGGCGGTGGCGCGCATCGGCGCGCAACTCGCGGCACAGGTCGAGGCCGTCGCCGTCCGGCAGCATCAGGTCGAGCACGAGGGCGTCGAAAGTCTCGGCGGCGAGGCGCCCGCGGCCGGCTGCCAGCGAACCGGCGGTCTCGACCTCGAAGCCGGCGTTGCGCAGGTAGTCGCCGACCATGGACGACAGCCGGGCATCGTCGTCGATCAACAGAAGTCGAGCGCTCATGGCATGGGTCGAGTTGGGAGGGTACGACGCAGACAGCACCGCGCTTTGGAGTGCCAGTGCAGCGATGCCGCTTTCGGGAGTGAGCATAGTCTTCGCGCGCATCATTTCTGCGGCGCCGGTTGGGAACTTGAATGCGTGCCGCCTGCGGCACGCTCCTGCTTCATGCGCTGCATGCGATCTCGCCTGACCGCATGGCGGTCGCTCACGCGCTCGCCGAGCGTCGCGCGCTGCTCGGGCGTGAGCACCTTGGCGACATCGAGCATGGCCTGCAGCATTCGTTTGCTCCCCTGGTCGCGCTGGGCGCTGATCTGCTGACGCACAGCCTCGGCGGCACTGGCATCGACCGTCGGCGCCGCGAAAATCTGCATCGCCTTCGCGCGCAAGCCGCGGCCGGCATCGCGCTGCGACTGCAGATCGGCCGCCGCGGAGATCGCGATCTGCTTGATTTGCCCTCGTTGCGCCTCGCTGGCGTTCAACCCATCCAGCATGTGGTCGACCGAACGGCCGACGTGCTCCGGCGGACCGCCGAACATCATCATCTCGTGGCCGCCAGACTCATCCGGGCCGGCGCGGTCCCGCGCCTGGGCCGACACCACCGTGCCCGAAGCGGCCACAACGAACACGCTGATGGCAATCAAACGCATCGCGAGCATCGGATCCCAATGCGGCAAGCGCACTGCCGCTTTCACGTCACGCATTCAAACTCTCCGCTGTACGGGGCTCAATCGCCTTGCGCGCATCATGCTTCGACGCAGTGAAGACGGCTTGGCTGCACAGTAAAGAACTATGAAGCGGCTTGCCTAAGCTCAATGGCGCAGCAGCGGCGCCAACTTCATCAGTGCGAGCGCCCCGGCGGCAAGCAATGCGATGCAGAACACCAGCATCGACTTGAAACCGAAGCGGCTCGGCCGACGTGCCCCGCGCGCCGTCTCGCTGGTCGTGTGGTAGCCGGACAGCAACGAGTGGCCTGTGGTCGAGCTGAACTCCGAAGGCCGCTCGTCGACCGGCTCCTCTTCCCAGGAATAGATTTGTGATGATTTGATCTTCATGGGCTCGATTGTTCGAGTGCGGGTGCGCGGCCTCCAGCCCGTGACCCAGGGGGTTTCAGCCGTCGAAGCAGGCCCGTCGTGATCAATTGCCGGAAAGTGGGCGAGCGCGCTGCCCGCTTCCCACAAGCTGGCACACTTCCGGCCACTGAGACACGCGCCCGCACAGTGACCGCGATGCCTTTCCTCGAGAAATTGGCGGCCCGGTACAGTTGTGCGACAAACACGCCCACCGTCGGCGGGCTCGACCCGCCCGGCCCCACGCTCCACCGCAGGGATCACAGATGACGAAGACCGCCGCAACACTCTTGGCCGCATGCCTCACGATCGCCGGTTGCGCCAGTGACCCGGTGCCGAGGGAGACGGTGGTTCGTGCCATTCCGCCACGCAACCACGAGTCGACCATCACCAACTACTTCGATGCCACCGCGAAGGGCATCGACCCGAACCGCGAGTTGGTGATCGGCACGCCGCAACGCGGGACCTGCCCGATGGGGGGCGTTGCCGGTGGGTACGTCGGTTGGGTGGTGCCGGTCGAATACAAGACGCGCACGAAGGACAGTGCGACCGTCACGGTGACCAGCTACTTTTTTTGGTTCAGCGACGAAACGATTCGCGGCGTGACACGGCGAATGGAAGTTTGCCCGTGAGGCACCGCTGGGACTAGAAGCAACAACGGGCCATCACGGCCGTTGTTGCTCGGTGTATGGAGGAGAGGGAGTCTGTCAAGGCCCGCGTCAGCGCTGACTCTGTAGCTACTTACGGTCCATTCCGCCGATGTATCCGCCAGGCGTGGAGCAAGCGCCTCAACCGTGCGTCACCTGCTTCTGCTTAGACGAGACCATCCGAGCTAGATCGAGGGATCGATCCATCTGCCGCTTCAGCACGTCAGCCGATTTCGCCACCGTCTGCGTTGCCGCCGGCGGCTGGGCCTGCCGGTGGGATGGGGTCTGAGTGTTCAGGTTGTGCTTGAGCATCGGTGACTCCAGGCGGCTCCGGGGGAACTGGCTCACAAACTATGAGCAGATCGTCCTGCTCTGAGAACAGGTGCCACAGTGTATCGACCAATTCGACTTCGGTGGCCGTCATCGGTTCAATCCGTTTGAACAGGGACTTGGCCTCTTTTCGGTCGATCACGAACGAATGTGAAGGGTAGTCGGCCACCATCTTTTCGAGTGCTCCGTCCTTGAGGTTCTTTGTGTACTCGTCAAGGCGGGAGCCGTACTCGGTCGCGATCTGAATGGCGCGCTGCATTTCACCGATGCGGTTTGGGTCAATTTGCGCGTAGAGCGGCTCGACAACGCCTGTTGCCATCCTTGCCGCAAACTCGCCGGCCTGTTTGGTTGGTAACCGCATTCCGCCCCGGCGAACCTCCATAAACAGACCGAATGCTTGTTGCGCATGTGTAAGAGCAACCTGAAGACCCTGCATGTAATCAAGGCCTGAACCGCGCTCCATGACGTCTGAGGGCTTGGTCACCTGCAGGTCAAGGGGACCAAGTTCGCCTAGGTCACCGATGGCAACGACGTCCGCGCCGATTGCTATCAGGGTGCCGGCACTCTTGCAGTAGCTTGGCACAACCAAGCGCACTTCTGAAAAGTGATGGCGCAAGCACCGGGCAATACGAAAGGCGGCATGGGGATCGCCACCATAGGTCGTCAGGAAAACCGTGCACTTCGTGAACCGCTGGTAGATTGCCAACCGCCGGGACAGCAACTGATGCAAGGGGCGGTCAATCCCATGGCTGATCAGAATGTGATCGCGGTCGGGTTCCTCACCTTGAATCTTGCGGAGGGATTCTTGAAACGTCATTCGACAACCTTTCGGCGGTTTCCCACGGGGACGCACTGTCAAGCATCGTACTCGCGCCCCAGCTCGGCCAATTTGGCAGAGCGCACCTCTGCCAAGGCTGCAGGAGACGGCTACTAGCCTCTGAAGTCGCATCGACGGCAGCGGACTTGCTGCGCGCCATCCTTTGATCGCCATTCGTCGAGTAGGTGTCCACGCGTCGAACAAGACGCTCTCATGTAGCGCATCTCGACTATGCGTTGAACGGGAACAACTACAAGGAACGCGAAGAAACCGGGGACCGCGACGATAGACCACGCCGTATCAGGTTCAAAGAACCTTGACACCGCTGCACGTTAATCGCACTGTCGTGCACGTTGCAGGGGGAATATGCTGGAGGAGAGGGAGGGATTCGAACCCTCGGAACCTTACGGTTCGCCTGATTTCGAGTCAGGTACATTCGACCACTCTGCCACCTCTCCAGGTGCCGCGAGCCCGCTTCCGGAGGCTCGCATCCGGTGACTCTTGTCTCGGCGGGTCTGTGCCGAGCCAAAGATTCTAACCTAAGCTTTGCGCCCTTCCGGTTTCAGAACGGCGAGCCCGCCCATGTATGGACGCAACAGCTCCGGTACCGTGACGGAACCGTCGGCATTCTGGCCATTCTCGAGCACTGCGACCAGCGTGCGGCCCACCGCCAGACCCGACCCGTTCAGCGTGTGCACGAACTCGTTCTTGCCCGCCGCGCTCTTGAAGCGCGCCTGCATGCGCCGGGCCTGGAACGCGTCCATGTTCGAGCACGAGCTGATTTCGCGGAAGGTGTTCTGCGCCGGAACCCAGACCTCGAGGTCGTAGGTCTTGGCCGAACCGAAACCCATGTCACCGCTGCAGAGCAGCACGACCCGGTAAGGCAGGCCGAGCTTCTGCAGGACGGCCTCGGCGTGACCGACCATCTGCTCCAGCGCGGCGCTGCTTTCGTCGGGTTGCGAGATCTGCACCATCTCGACCTTGTCGAACTGGTGCTGGCGGATCATGCCGCGCGTGTCGCGACCGGCGCTGCCGGCTTCGGAACGGAAGCAGGGGCTGTGCGCCGTGAGCTTGATCGGCAAATCGGACAGCGGCAACACGCGTTCGCGCACGGTGTTGGTCAGCGAGATCTCGGAGGTCGAAATCAGATACTGCTCGGCCTGGGCTTCGTCGCCGCCTCGGCTGACCCAGAACATGTCTTCCTTGAACTTCGGCAACTGGCCGGTGCCCTCGAGGATCTCGCGGTTGACGATGTAAGGGGTGTAGCACTCGGTGTAGCCGTGCTCCAGCGTCTGCACATCGAGCATGAACTGCGCGAGCGCGCGGTGCAGCCTGGCGACCGGTCCGCGCAAGAAGCTGAACCGCGAACCGGAGAGCAGTGCGCCGGTGTCGAAGTCGAGCCCGAGCGCGGCGCCGAGATCGACGTGGTCGCGGGTCGGGAAGTCGAAGCTGCGCGGCGCACCCCAGCGGCGCACTTCGATGTTCGCGGTCTCGTCGGCGCCGACCGGCACGTCGGCCTGCGGGAGGTTCGGCACGCTCATCAGCATCGCCGACAACTCGGTCTGGATCAACTCGAGCCGCTCAGCCGACGCCTTCAGCTCATCGCCGATGCCGGCGACTTCGGCCATGACGGCGGCGGTGTCCTCGCCCTTGCTCTTCAGATGACCGATCTGCTTCGACAGGCTGTTGCGCCGCGCCTGCAACTCTTCGGTGAGAACCTGGATCGTGCGGCGTTCCGATTCGAGCGCGGAGAAGCGTTCGACATCGAGAAACGGCTGGGGCGACTTGCGCTTCTCGAGGCCGGCGACGACAGCGGCCAGGTCTTTGCGCAGCAAGGTGATGTCAAGCATGACGCGGCGCGCAGCCTGCGCGCGGTGGAGTCCGTGGAGCGCGGATTGTAGGCAGTGGCAGTCAGGCCATCTGCGCCTGCTGCGGCCGCGCGATCGTGATCACGTGCTGCTGGTGGCTCCCGCCGGTCGCGCGCGCATCGCACAGCACGCGCGAGGCGCAATCGGCACAGCGGCCGCATTGCGTGGCGACACCGAGGTCGAACTGCAGGCACTCGAGGCTGTGCGCCCCGTCGGCCGCGGCCTGGCGAATCTGATGGTCCGAAACCCTGCGACACACGCAAACGATCATGTCCGTCCTTTACCCGATCGGGGCACCCGAGCCGCACGCCGATGGCGCGCTAGCTCACCTCACCCATCTGCGACTGCAGATAGTTCTCCAAACCCACCTTGCCGACCAGATCGATCTGGGTTTCCAGAAAGTCGATGTGCTCTTCGGTGTCGTCGAGGATGTGCTGCAGCAGGTCGCGCGAAACATAGTCGCGCACCGACTCGCAGTACGCGATGCCGTCCTTGATGGTCGCCTGCGCACCGGTCTCGGACTGTAAATCGCACTTCAGCAGTTCCGGCACGTTCTCGCCGATCAGCAGCTTGCCGAGGTCTTGCAGATTCGGCAGGCCGTCGAGCATGAAGATGCGGTCCATCAGCTTGTCGGCGTGCTTCATCTCGCCGATCGACTCTTCGTATTCCTTCTTCGCGAGCTTGTCGAAGCCCCAGTGCTTGAGCATGCGGTAGTGCAGGAAGTACTGGTTGATCGCGGTCAGCTCGTTCTTGAGCTGTGCGTTCAGGTGAACGATGACTTGCGGGTCGCTTTTCATGAGGGCTCCGGGGATGTGCGTATCGGCGCGCGCTTCAACGGCGCGCACAGCTTGACCGCTCGAGTGCGCGGCATGAAGCATTGTGAGACGGCATCTGTGTCATCGAGACATGTGGCGGAAGAGAAACGGGCGCTTGGCCTTCATACGATGCCCCGATTATGATTGCAAATCGTTCGCATTAGCAATCCGGGTAAGAGACCCCTGATTCGGTGAGCACAACCAGGGGGATTCGGTGCTGAAGCGCAGTTCACTGACATGGGGAGCGGGTTTGGCCGGTGCGGCGTTGCTGGCGGCCTGCGGAGGCGGCGGCAGCTCGGCACCGGACGCGAGCCAGCCGGCTGCCAGCGCGCTCTCGGCGCAGGCGGTGCTGGGCGAGAAGATCTTCTTCGACGCCTCGCTTTCGGCCTCCGGCAAACAGGCCTGCGCCAGCTGCCACAGCCCCACCAACGCCCATGCGCCTGCCAACGATCTTTCCGTGCAACTCGGCGGCTCGTTGCTCGATCAGCAGGGCCGGCGCCAGGCGCCGTCGATCAACTACCTGTCGTTCGACACCGCGTTCTTCTTCGCTGCCGACGGCACACCCACCGGCGGCTTCTTCTGGGACGGCCGCGCCGCCTCGCTGCTCGAGCAGGCCGGCGAACCTTTCATGAACCCGTTCGAGATGGCGAACGCAGGCGTCGCCGACGTGATCGCCAAGCTTGCGAACGCAAGCTACGCCGCCGAGTTCAAGGCCGTGTTCGGCGCCGACATCTTCACGCGGCCCGACGACGCGATGCTGCGCGTCAAGCTCGCGCTCTCGCAGTACCAGAAGGAAGACACCGGCTTCCGCGCCTTCTCGAGCAAGTACGACGAGTTCCTGCGCGGCAAGGTGCAGCTTGCAGATCAGGAGATGCGCGGCCTGGCGCTGTTCAACAACCCGACCAAGGGCAACTGCATCGGCTGCCACCCGTCTGGGAAGGCGGCCGACGGCTCGTTTCCGCTGTTCACCGACTTCACCTACGACAACCTCGGCGTGCCGCGCAACCCTTTGATCGCGCGCAACGACGACCCGGCCTACAACGACCTCGGTCTGTGCGAGCGCGCCGATCTGGCCGACCGCGCCGACCTGTGCGGCGCGTTCAAGGTGCCCTCGCTGCGCAACGTCGCGCAGCGCCACGTGTTCTTCCACAACGGCCGCTTCAACACGCTGAAGGACGCGGTCACGTTCTACGTTCAACGCGACACGAATCCGGAGAAGTGGTACCCGCTGAACGCCGACGGCAGCGTGAAGAAATTCGACGACTTGCCGCCTCGATACCACGCCAACGTCAACACGGTCGAGGTGCCCTACAACCGCCACCCCGGCGACGTGCCGGCACTCAGCGACGCCGAGGTCGACGACGTGATCGTCTTCCTGAAGACGCTGAGCGACGGCTACAGGCCCTGACCTCGCCGGCCCCTCCCACAACAACCACGACACACGGGAATCACCCACATGAGTTCGACCCGCCCGCGCGCCCTGCCCGCCAGAGCCCTGCTCGCCGCTTCGCTCGCGCTTTCCGCGAGCACCGCATTCGCACAGAGCGCCACAGAAACCGCACTCGCGCAGCGGCTCGACCAACTCGCGGCCGAACTGGCCGCGGTGAAGGCACAGCTCGTGCAGCTGCAGCAGGCGCAAGCCGCAGCGCCCGCCCCGGCCGCGCCGGTGGCACAAGCGGCACCCGGCTCGTTCGGCACCACACCGCCGGCACCGGGCAGCGCACCGGCCTATTCGGCCTCGCTGCTCGGGCCGGGCACGGTGCTGACCAGCTACGGCGAGATCAACTACAACCGCCCGACGCGCCAAACCCAGAACACGCAGGTCGACGTGCGCCGCTTCGTGCTGGGCTACCAGCATCGCTTCGACGAGAAGACCAAGGTCGTGACCGAGCTCGAAGTCGAACACGCCGTTTCGTCGGCTGCCGACCCCGGCGAGGTCGAGGTCGAGCAGGCCTACATCGAGCGCCAGCTCACGCCGGTCTGGTCGCTGCGCGCCGGCCTGTTCCTGATGCCGGTGGGTCTGCTGAACGAAAACCACGAACCGACCGCGTTCTACGGTGTCGAGCGCAATTTCGTCGAGACCGCGATCATCCCCAGCACCTGGCGCGAAGGCGGTGCCCAACTCGTCGGCAACTTCGACAACGGGCTGACCGTGCAGGGCGGCATCACGACCGGCTTCGACCTGAACAAGTGGGACGCGACCTCGACCGAAGGCAAGGAATCGCCGCTCTTCTCGATCCACCAGGAGCTCGCGCTCGCCAAGGGCCACGATCTGGCCGCGTTCGGCGCGGTCAACTGGCGCGGCATCCCGGGTCTGCTGGTCGGCGGCTCGCTTTTCACGGGTCAGGCGACGCAGGCGCAGGCCGTCGACAAGGCGCGCATCACGCTCTGGGACATCCACGCCCGCTGGACACCAGGCAAGTGGGATTTCTCCACCGTCTACACCCGCGGCACGATCTCGAACACCGCCGCGCTGAACGCGGCCCTGGTCGGCAACCCGACGCTGATCCCGAAATCGTTCGACGGCTTCTACCTGCAGGGCGCCTACAAGGTCTGGTCCTTCGACGACTACGCGCTCTCGCCGTTCGCACGCTGGGAGCAGTTCAACACCGCGAAGTCGTACGCCGATCTCGGCATGGGCCTGACGCCGGAGGCTGCACGCGCCGAGCGCGTCGTCACGATGGGTGCGAACCTGCAGGTCTCGCAAGGCGTGGTGCTGAAGGCCGACTACCAGCGCTTCCGCGAGAACGCCGACCTGAACCGCGTCAATCTCGGGCTGGGCTGGAGCTTCTGATGCGCGTGGTGGTGGCCGCTTCGGTTTCGGCGCTCGTCATCGCCGCGCCGACGAGCGCGTTCGCGGTCGACTACCTGAGCGCGGACCAGGCCGCGAAGCTGATGTTCCCCGAGGCCGATGCGTTCGAGGCGCGCAACGTGACGCTCGATGCCGCGCAGTTGCAGCAGCTCGACGCGCAAGGCGTGCGCGGCCGATCGGCGAGCTGGCCGGTGCGGGTCGCGAAGCGCGCCGGCGCGACGCTCGGGTTCGTCGTCACCGACGCGGTGATCGGCAAGGTGGAACTGATCGACTACGCGGTCGGCATCGCGCTCGACGGCAACATCCGCCAGGTCGAGATCCTGTCGTACCGCGAGAGCCACGGCTTCGAGATCCGCCTGCCGGCGTGGCGAAAACAGTTCGTCGGCAAGGGCAGCGCCTCGACGCTGCGCACGGGCGACGACATCGCCAACATCAGCGGTGCCACGCTGAGCTGCAATCACGTGACCGACGGCGTGCGGCGCATCGTCGCCGTGGTGGCGCTCGCGCGACGCGGCGGCACGCTGGCATGAACGCGCCGCTCCACGCATCGACGGGCTGGACGCGACGCGCGCAGCCGCTGCTTGGCAGCCTGGTCGAGATCGGGGTGAGGGATGACGGCGCGAATGCCTGCGAAGCCGTCGATGCGGCCTTTGCCGCCGTGCGCGAGGTGCAGGCCTGCCTGTCGCGCTTCGAGGCCGATAGCGACATCTCGCGCTTCCACGCGCTGCGTCGCGGCGAGTCGCTGCCGATGCGCACCAGCACCTCGTGCGTGCTGGCCGCGGCGCGCATGCTGCAGCTCGACACCGATGGCGCGTTCGACATCAGCCTCGGCTCCGCCCCCGACGGCTGGCGCTGCGAGGGCGGTCGCCTGCTCAAGCTCGACGACAGCGTGCAGCTCGACCTGGGCGGCATCGGCAAGGGTCACGCAGTCGATTGCGCCGTGGCGGCGTTGATCGCGAACGGCTGCACGACGGGCTGGGTCAACGCCGGCGGCGATTTGCGCGGGTTCGGCGACGCCGAGTGGCCGATCCGGCTGCGTGACGAGGTCACCGGCGGCGTGCGGCCGTTCGCCTCGCTGTACGACGGCGCTTTCGCCACCAGCCACTACGACCGCCACAGCCGGTCGCGACTCGCGCACGCGGTGGGCGGGAGCATCGTTCGCGCCCACGTCAGCGTCGCCGCGCCGCTGTGCCTGTGGGCGGATGCACTGACGAAAGTGATCGCGATCAGCGGCGACACTGCGCACCCGCTGCTCGCGCGCTTCGGTGCGCGGGCCTGGTCGCACTGAACACGCGTGGAAGGTTCGCTGCATGGTCCGCCCCACCCCTCAACATGTCCACCGCCTGGTTCGCTGGCAGCGGCTCGCGCTGTACGCGGTCGGCACCCTGCTGCTGCTGACGGGCACGGCCTGGCTCGCCGTCCACTACAGCATCGGCGCCGGCGAGCTGCCGCACCCGCTCGAAGCCTGGGCACTGCGGCTGCACGGACTGCTCGCATTCGGCGGCACGTTCGTGCTGGGCGCGCTCGCGGCGGGGCACATCCCGCAAGGATGGAGGATCAGTGCCCCCAGACCGGTTGCGCCGGCCGCCTCCCATGGGAGGTCAAGCAAAGTGGCGAAGCCACATTTGCTCGAGAGCCACCGGCGGCGCTGGGCAGGTCAGCGCAGCTCCGGGCTGCTGCTGTGCGGCGTCGGCGCGGTGCTGGTGCTCAGCGGCTACGCGCTGTACTACTTCGCGCCCGAATCGGTTCGGCCGGCGCTCGGCTGGGCGCATGCGTTCGTCGGCGTGACGATGGCGTTGCTGATCGCGAGCCACCGCCGCGGCGCCTGAAGCGTTGGCCCGAAGCGCGGCGCTTTACACGCGACGCCGAGGGCCAGCGCCCGGCTGCCGGAACTTTCGACTCAAATGAGAGACAATCTCATTTGCATGCGCATCCGCATGCGCACGAATCCCGCCACGACCACCATGCTGCTGAACGAACTGCCCAACGGCGCGCACGCCACGGTGACGCGCGTGGCGCCCGCGTCCGACGAGGTCGATGCGGTCTCGCTGCGCAGGCTGGCCGAGATCGGCTTCATCCCCGGCGAGCCGGTGCAGTTGCTGCGCCGCGGGCCGGGTGGCCGCGAGCCGCTCGCGGTGTTGATCGGCGACACGCTGTTCGGCCTTCGACTGCTCGAAGCGCGCTGCGTGGAAGTCAGTACCGACCTCGATGCGCGGGCCGCCTGAGATTCACATGTCGACGACGTCGAACAACGCCGGCATGCCCTGGAGCGTCGCGCTCGTCGGCAACCCGAACTGCGGCAAGACGGCGCTGTTCAACCTGCTCACCGGCGCACGCCAGAAGGTCGCGAACTACGCCGGCGTGACGGTCGAGCGAAAGATCGGCTCGACGCGGCTGGCGAACGGTCAGAGCGTCTCGGTGATCGACCTGCCCGGCACCTACAGCCTCACGCCGGCGACGCCAGACGAGCAGGTCACGCTCGAAGTCATCGAAGGCAAGCGGCGCGGTGAAGACGCGCCCGATGCCGTCGTTGCCGTGGTCGACGCGACCAACCTGCGCATGAACCTGCGCCTCGTGCTCGAGCTAAAACGCATGGGCCGGCCGATGATGGTCGCGCTGAACATGGCCGACATGGCGCGCGCGCAAGGGCTGAACATCGACGTGGCGAAGCTCGGTGCCGAGCTGGGCTGCCCGGTCGTCGAGACCGTGGCCGTCAGGCACGACGGCCACGCCGAGCTGCTCGAGCTGATGCAGCGCGAGTTCGCCGCCGCGCGGCCGACACAGCTCGCGGCAAGCGACTTCGCGCCGAGCACACCGGCCGAACTGCAGCGCGAGGTGCGCCGCATTCTCGCGATCGTCGAGCCCGGCATCACGACCGAGTTCGCCAACGCGAAGCGCTTCCACCACCGCCTCGACGCGGTCGTGATGCACCCGGTGTGGGGCCTCGCGATCCTCGCGGCGGTGCTGTTCCTGATCTTCCAGGCCGTGTTCTCGTGGGCCAACGTGCCGATGGACGCGATCAAGGCCGGCATGGCCTGGGCCGGTGAATGGGTCACCGCGCACATGGCCGACGGCCCGCTGCGCTCGCTGCTGGTCGACGGCGCGATCGCGGGTCTGGGCAGCGTGATCGTGTTCCTGCCGCAGATCCTGATCCTGTTCTTCTTCATTCTGATCCTGGAGGACTCGGGCTACCTGCCGCGCGCTGCGTTCCTGCTCGACAACCTGATGGGCAAGGTGGGGCTCTCGGGCCGCGCATTCATCCCGCTGCTCTCGAGCTTCGCGTGCGCGATCCCCGGGATCATGGCGACGCGCACCATCGCGAACTGGAAAGACCGGCTCGCGACCATCATGATCGCGCCGCTGATGACTTGCTCGGCGCGGTTGCCGGTGTATGCGCTGCTGATCGGCGCTTTCGTGCCCGACCGCAGCGTCGGCATCTTCAACCTGCGCGGGCTCACGCTGTTCGGCCTGTACGTGGCCGGCGTGGTCTCGGCGATGCTCGTGGCCTGGGTGTTCAAACGCATCTGGATCAAGAGCCGCTACCAGCCGCTGATGCTCGAACTGCCGCCCTACCGCATGCCAGGCGCGCGCAATCTGGCGCTCGGTTTGATGGAGCGTGCACACATCTTCCTGGCGCGGGTCGGGGGGATCATCTTCGCGCTGATGGTGATCCTGTGGTTCCTGTCGAGCTACCCCGCGCCGCCGACGGGTGCCAGCGGGCCAGCGATCCAGTACAGCATCGCCGGCTGGCTCGGCCAGGCGTTGCAGCACGTGTTCGCGCCGATCGGCTTCAACTGGCAGATCTCGATCGCGCTGGTGCCGGGCCTGGCGGCGCGCGAAGTGGCGGTGGGCGCGCTCGGCACGGTGTATTCGATGTCCGCGGCCGGCGGCGAAGTGGCCGATGCGCTCGCGCCGGTGATAGCGAAGGGCTGGTCGCTCGCGACCGCGTACTCGCTGCTCGCCTGGTACGTATTCGCGCCGCAATGCATCTCGACGCTCGCGGTCGTGAAGCGCGAAACGAATTCTTGGCGTTACCCTTTGCTGATGGCGGCTTACCTGTTCGTGCTCGCGTATGCGGCCGCGTTCGTGACCTACCGCGTCAGCGTGGCGCTCGGAGGTGGTTGAACCATGCAGACCCTGATCGTCGCCCTGCTCGTGATCGGCTCCGCCACGTATGCGGCCTGGACGCTGATGCCCGCCGCCGCGCGCCGCGCGATCGCCTCATCGTTGCTGAAGCTGCCGCTGCCGGGTGCGTTCGCCGCGAAGATGCGCCGTGCCGCCACCGTGAACTCCGGATGCGGCTGCGATGGCTGCGATCGCGCGCCGGCGAAATCCGCGGCGAAATCCGCGGCGAAAGCGCAGCAAGTGGTGACCTTCCACCCGCGAGCCAAGCGCTGACGAGGCGGATCAGGTCTTGGGCGCAATGCCCATGGACTTGTCGCCCAGCCCCATGGGCAACGGGAAGTTGACCGTCTCCTCGACTCCGGGCAGGCTGCGCAAGGTCACCGCGCCGAGTGCACGCAAGCGCGCGATCACCTGCTGGACGAGGATGTCGGGCGCCGAAGCACCGGCCGTCAGGCCGACATTGCGCTTGCCCTCGAACCACTCGGATTTCAGGTCGTCGGGCGAATCGACCATGTAGGCCTCGGTGCCCAGGCGCTGCGCGAGTTCGCGCAGGCGGTTGCTGTTCGAACTCGTCGGGCTGCCGACGACGATCACGATGTCGACCGTCGGCGCGAGCACCTTGACCGCATCCTGCCGGTTCTGCGTGGCGTAGCAGATGTCCTGCTGCTTCGGCTCGCGCACCAGCGGGAAGCGCCGCTTCACGGCCGCGAGGATCTCGGCGGCGTCGTCGACCGACAGCGTCGTCTGCGTCACGACCGCGAGCTTCTCGCTCTGCCCGACCTGCACGTGCTGCACGTCTTCCACGTCCTCGACGAGGTAGATGCCTTCGGTGAGCTGCCCCATCGTGCCCTCGACCTCGGGGTGGCCCTTGTGGCCGATCATGATGAAGTCGTAGCCCTCCTTGTGCAGCTTGGCGACCTCGACGTGCACCTTGGTCACCAGCGGGCAGGTCGCGTCGAACACGCTGAAACCGCGCCGCGCTGCCTCCTTGCGCACCTCCTGCGAGACGCCGTGGGCGCTGAACACCAGCGTGGCGCCGGGCGGTACTTCGGCGAGGTCTTCGATGAAGATCGCCCCCTTGGCCTTCAGGTCGCCCACGACATACGTGTTGTGCACGATCTCGTGGCGCACGTAGATCGGCGCGCCGAACTTGGTCAACGCGCGCTCGACGATCTCGATCGCACGGTCGACGCCGGCGCAGAAGCCACGTGGCTCGGCAAGCACGATGTCCTGAAGTTCGGAATTCATCACAAGACTCCGATCACGTGGACTTCGAAGGTCACCGGTCGGCCGGCGAGCGGGTGATTGAAGTCGAAGACCAGCACCTCGCCCGCGCCTTCGGAGATCACCTCGCGCACCACGCCGGCATAGGCACCCTGCCCGTCGGGCGTGGGGAACTGGACCACGTCGCCGACACCGTAGCGCTCGTCGGGGTCGCCGAGCTCGTCGAGCAGCGACCGCTTCACGCGCTGCAGCAACTCGGGATTGCGCTCGCCGAAGGCTTCGCCGGCAGCGAGCTCGAACGATTGCCGCGTGCCTTCGGGCAGGCCGAGCAGGCGTGCCTCCATCGCCGGTGCGAGCTCGCCGGTGCCGAGCGACAAGGTCGCGGGCTTGTCGTCGAAGGTGTTGATGAGGTCGGCGCCATCGGGGCCCGACAGCCGGTAGTGCAGGGTCAGGAACGACCCCGGTTGGATTGGGTTCAAGCGAAATCCTGGTGTGGCGGATATGGATCGACCGCAGCCGATAGACTGGACGCGATTTTACGAGCCGGCCGCAATGCCCTTGGATTGGTCAACGACATGGTGCTCAAGGACATCCCCGCCGACGCCCGCCCGCGCGAGAAACTGCTCGCCAGCGGCGCCGGCTCGCTCGCCGACGCCGAGCTGATCGCGCTGCTGCTGCGCACCGGCTTCAAGGGCTGCTCGGTGCTTCAGCTCGCGCAGCGCCTGCTCGATCATTTCGGCGGCATCCAGGGCCTGCTGCATGCGCAGGCCGACGACCTGAAGACGATCAAGGGCCTCGGCCCGGCCAAGCGCGCCGAGCTCGCTGCGGTCATCGAGCTCTCGCGCCGCGCGCTCGCGCAGGAGCTGGCGCACCGGCCGTCTTTCGACCACCCCACCAAGGTCAAGGATTACCTCAAGCTGCAACTCGGCGGGCACCCTCACGAGGTGTTCGCGGTGATGTTTCTGGACACCCACGCCCGCCTGCTGAAGTTCGAGGAGATGTTTCGCGGAACGCTCACGCAGACCAGCGTCTACCCGCGCGAGGTCGTCAAACGCGCGCTCGACCTGCATGCCGCCTCGGTCGTCTTCGCGCACAACCACCCTTCCGGGGTGGCCCAGCCTTCGAAAGCCGACGAGTACCTCACGCAGAACCTGATCAGCGCGCTGCGGCTGGTGGACGTGCGCGTGCTCGACCACTTCGTCGTCGGCGAGGGCGAGGTGATCTCGTTCGCCGAGCGTGGGCTGATCTGAGGGCCTCGCATGAAGGCACGCACGCTGGCCGAACTCGGCGCGATCAAGCAGGCGCTGCAAGACGCGAAGCGCGCCGCCGCCGAGGCAGAACGCATCGAACGCGAGCGGCTCGCACGCGAGCGCCGTGAGCGCGACCTGTTCGCGCTCACGGTCGGGGCGGTGACGAGGCTGCGCGAGGTGGCGAGCGCGCCGCACCGCCCGAAGCCGCCCGCCACCGCGCGCCAGCGCGAGCGCGACGAGGCCGCGGTGATGCTGGAGGCGATCTCCGACGAGTTCGACGTCGAGTCGCTGCTCGACACCGACGACGCGCTGAGCTTTCGCCGCGCCGACATCGGCCCCGAGGTCGTGCGCAAGCTGCGCCGCGGCGTCTGGGCGATCCAGGCGCAGCTCGATTTGCACGGCCTGCGCCGCGAAGAGGCGCGCGAGCGGCTCAACCGCTTCATCTTCGAGGCGCGCCGCGGCGGCCTGCGCTGCGTGCGCGTGATCCACGGCAAGGGCAACGGCTCACCGGGCCGTGAACCCGTGCTCAAGGGCAAGGTCAAGAGCTGGCTGGTGCAGAAGAAGGACGTGATCGCCTTCACGCAGGCCCGCGCCAGCGACGGCGGCAACGGCGCGCTGCTGGTGCTGCTGGGCCCGCACGTCGCGCGGGGCGGCGCGGGCTGAAACGCGGCGGCTGCGCCGCGGGCCTGGTCAGACCGTGAAGGCGCTGACCATCGCGGTCAGCTTGCGCGTCTGCTCGCTCATCGATTCGGCCGCGGCCGCCGCCTGCTCGACCAGCGCGGCGTTCTGCTGCGTCGTGCGGTCGATGTCGCCGATGGCGAGGTTGACCTCCTCGATGCCGGTCGTCTGGTCGCGGCTGGCGGTGCTGATCTCGCGGATGATGGTCGCGACCTTGCGCACCGACTCCTGCACGCCGTTCATCGTGCGGCCGGCCTCCGCCACCTGATCGGCGCCGGCCTGCGTGCGTTCTACCGCGGCGCGAATCAGCGATTCGATCTCTTTCGCGGCCTGCGTGGTGCGCTGCGAGAGCGTGCGCACCTCCGATGCCACGACCGCGAAGCCACGGCCATGCTCGCCGGCCCGTGCCGCCTCGACCGCCGCATTCAGCGCGAGGATGTTGGTCTGGAACGCGATGCCGTTGATGACCGACGTGATGTCGCCGATCTTGCGCGAGCTCTCGTTGATGGCGTTCATCGTGCCGACGACTTCGCCGACGGCGTGGTGACCGCGGGTCGCCTGCTCGGCAGCATCCTGCGAGAGTGTCTGGGCGCTGGCCGCGTTCTGTGCGTTCTGCTTCACGGTCCCGGTCAGGTGCTCGACGCTCGAGGCGGTCTGCTCCAGTGCGCTGGCCTGCGACTCGGTGCGTGACGACAGGTCCGAGTTGCCTTGCGCGATCTCGCGCGACGCGCCGTCGATCGCTTCGGTGCCGGCACGTACGTCGCTCACCATGCGCGCCAGGCTGTCGCGCATGTCGCGCAGCGCGGCGAGCAGCCGCGCCGCTTCGTCGCGACCGTCGACCGCGATCGACGATGCCAGGTCGCCCTTCGCGACGCGTTCGGTGGCTTCGACCGCGCGCTGCAGCGGCCTCGTGATGCTGGTCGTCAACCACCAGGCCATCAAGCCCGCCAGCGCCAACACGACGGCGCCTGCGACAGCGGTGGCGATCTCGACCGCATGCCGGGAGGCGTTGGCATCGGCCGCCGCCTGCTGCGTGTGCTGCTTTTGCAGCGCGCCGAAGGCGGTCAACTCCGTCAGCGCCTTGGTCAGCAAGGGGTCGATCTTGCCGGTGATGATCGCGCCCGCCTGCTCGGTGTTGAACTGCGCGGCGAGGTCGACGGCTTCCTTGAAAAATTTCTCCATCTGCGCATCGATCTCGGTCAGGCTCGCGAACAGCTTGCGCTCTTCGGCACTGAGGTCGGCCGCTTCGAGGCGGGCCTTGGCGGCAAGGTAGGCGCTGCGTTGCTTCTTGGCTTCGGCCTCGTCGCGCTGCACACCCTCGACCTGCGTCTGCAGGCCCATGTTGCGCACCGC
>Ga0209583_10000089_pt1 | contig 28489 bp, 25 predicted proteins | sample Str014_FD_187201 | JGI IMG/M metagenome (GOLD analysis project Ga0209583, IMG submission 187201) | Freshwater sediment microbial communities in response to fracking from Pennsylvania, USA - Straight Creek_MetaG_SC_2014 (SPAdes) (version 2) | ecosystem: Environmental > Aquatic > Freshwater >... | reverse complement strand
TTGATCAAGGACTCATTCACAAACTCGCTGCCGTTGTCGACGTCCAACGCCCGAAGCGCGAAGGGCAATCCCAGGCGAACGCGTTCGAGCGTCTCAACGAGCAGGCCGCTCTCCCGAACCACCAGCGGCGCCGCCTCCGTCCAGCCGCTCGCGATGTCGGTCAGGACCAAACTGTTGACGTAGCTGCCGCGGTTGGCGTCCCCGCAATGCGCGACACAGTCCATCTCCATGCTTCCCGGCGGCGGCTCGTTCCAGTCCGCGAAGGTGCGCACTGGGACACGCCGGCGCGCCGCCGGCATCGCTCGCCGTGCTTTCCTCAAGCGCGTGGCACTGCGCGGCTCTCGCAGCAATCGGTCGATGGTCGAGGCGCTCATGGCCAGGATCTTTTGGCGCATCGGATCAGCAAGATGCAAATGCCCGTTGCGTTCCAAGGCCGGTAGCAGAATCGGCAACAGCGCCCGCAGGCGTTTGCCGCATACTCGGTCTGAGGCCTCCCAGAGCACGATCAGCGCGGCCCGAACCGCCTCGTCATACAGCGAGGGGCGCGCACGGGTCTGCCGCTTCTTGACGGTCGCATCGGTGTTCAGCGCTCGAATCGCTGACTTCTCGTGATAGCCGGTCGCCGCGATGAACTCATCGAGGATCTTGCGCTTCTCAGCGCCGGCTGCAGTGCGGTAGCGTCGCCGGACCGCGTTGCTCAGTTCGGCACGCGCCGAAAGTGTCATCTTGGTGCCCATGGCCCCTCCGAGGTAGTGGAGGCCCAATGGTGGCAGGCGCGATCGCCGGTAACATCTCAGCTGAGGCAACTACCCCAACCGGTAACACTTTTGCTGAAGCAATGCGGGGGGCCTTCCCTGCCACAGCACATTCGAGGATGCGGTTGTCAGGCTCATCTTTTAGCAACGCGAACGGTGAGCGCGGCTCTGACCTGTGGGTCGATTTTCGGGTCAATCGATGCTTCGGAATTTTTGAATCAGGTGATTCCGCTGCAACTGACCTGCGGGTCAAACTTCAGGCCACCCAATGCTTCGGACATCAATGACTGTCAGGCCGGCCAGGCCGGAAGAAATGTAAATCCGCGCAAGTGAGTACGAATGGTTTTGAAATCGCTATCGTCCGTCAGCAACGTCATGCCATATTCCCGACAGGTGAGCGCTATCAACAGATCATTAACCAATGAACGTGGCCGGTCCTTGAATGGCACGCCGTCTTGACGGAATAAGGCGGCCAGAATGCGCCCGCAGTCCTTGAAGGCGGCCACCGAGGGTCCCACTACGCGACCACGTCGCTCAAAAACGCCAAAAATTCCCCTGTCCAGCGCGCCTGCAGCGGCGTCAGTGATTGCGCCAGCACGCAACTCCTGCACCACCACGGCGCTCATGTAGGTATTCGGTGCATTGCGCTCCAGAAACGCATCCAGTTTTGCTGCAGCGGTAGGCTCGCGAATCGCAGCAATGTACAGGTTGGTGTCCAGAACATACTTCTTGCCCATCGCGCTACACCTCACTCAGTCGCGATGTATGTCCTTTAGGCCACCAGCCGCCCGTACTTTGCGGATACCGACCGACAGTTCCTTTCTTAAGGAAATGGCATCCAGCGCAGCATCGACTGTTTCCGTCTCAGTCTTGACGCCCAAAGTTCGACGCGCAATATCGAGTTTGCGCTGGTCGATATGCAGGTTCTTGCGTACCCACCCACGCGGAGGGCGACCAAGCCGCGGCGCTGGCTGGGAAGCTGACGAAGGCAATGCCATATGGGCTCCCATTTCTGCTGTACGTAACTTAGTATACTGCTGTATAGATAGGAATTCAAATGAGCTGACCGCGCTCGCCTATGGGTCAATATGCTGCGATTAGTCCGGTCGCGCTGGTGCCACCTGCGCTGCGGTGAAGCCGCTTGAGACTGCTTGAACAGACGCCAGAGCGGAAAACCTGATGTTGGAACGGCGTGGCACGCGCTGACACTTCAAAGCAGCGCGGCGAGTCAGGGGTAGGAACGCGGGTAACTTTAGCGACCATACAAGCAAGCATTTGATTCGCCTCTTGAAAACAGGCTAACTTTGGTCCTCTCCTGGGCACCAATACATCTGCATTATCAATAAGATATGAGATAAAGCTCAGATCTTAGATAGCAGAGTTACCCGTCACGATTCCCGCGCACAGTACCAGAAGTTCGAGTCCCTGCGCGGTCCACCAAACAGCTAATGTGAATTTGAAATCGGAACTAATCCGTAGCGCCTAAACTAGACGCCTGGCTCACGCTACCTTCTGCGCAACGGTAGGGCTCGATGCTCAGCTTAATTCAGCTCTCGCCTTCAACGTCAGCTTACTCGGCAAGGCTTCGGAAACTGCGCGATGCGCTCCCATTACCCTGGGAAGAAAGAATGGGACAAACTGCCATCAGTTCGATGACCCGCGATCCTGACAACCTGGCAAGGAAACGACCATGACGGCGGAATCCCTGGCAACACAGCGGCTGTGCGCGCTGCTGAGCAACTACTCCATCGAGATGACAGCCAAGGATGTTCCGCGTCTCGAAGAGGCGGCCGCGGTCATCCCGCTGGGAACCAAGATTCCGGTAACGTTCTTGCCCGGCGAAACATTCGAAATGAGAATTGCCGCGGCCAAGCGGGTGCGGGACCTGGGCTTTCTGCCGATTCCCCACATCTCGGCGCGCCGCCTGAATTCGCAAGTGGAATTGGAAGACTTCCTGGCCAGGCTGCAGCAGCAGGTAGGCACCGATCACGCTTTTGTGGTTGCAGGCGACCCGCCGCAGCCGATGGGACCTTACGAAGATGCACTGTCGATTATTCGCAGCGGTCTGCTGGGAAAATATGGAATCCGGCGGGTTGGCATCTCTGGATATCCCGAAGGACACCCGGACATCGGCAACGAGAAGTTGTGGCAGGCGAAGCTAGCGAAACAGACCGCAATCCTCGAGCGCGGCCACGATTTTGCCGTGGTCACCCAATTTGCCTTCGACGCTGAACCCGTGCTGACCTGGTTGGAGCAGGTTCGCAAGGCCGGAATCCGGGCCACAGTTCGGGTGGGTGTTCCCGGGCCCGCCAGCGTCAAGCGATTGCTGGCGTTCGCTTCACGATGCGGAGTGGCCGCCACGGGCAATGTCATGAAGAAGTACGGCATGTCGCTGACGAAACTGCTCGCTACAGCAGGCCCCGAAAAGCTACTCGAGGACTACGCGCGTGGGCTGGATCCCGCCAGACACGGTGAGGTGCTATTTCATTTTTACCCGTTCGGCGGATTGAAAACCACGGCCGAATGGATCCGAGACTTCCGCGTACGTAACGGCTGTTAGAGCTCGGAAGCAAAGCGCTACTTAGGCGTCTGGCACGGACCCTCGGAAACGCGTACGGTGTGCAGATTGCAGTATTCGCGGTCATGGGCGCAGCCGCTGCAGCGGGCCTGACCTGCGGGTCGTGCTGCTGGCCGTTCGATGCTTAAGGCAACTTGGGATCAGGTGAATCCGCGTGAACCATCAAGTCTGCTAGCGTCGGCAGGTGTGCTATCTAAGCGCACCTGTCGTCTTTTCTGGCGCCTGTCTGCAGTCCAGCACACGAACTACCAGGCATATGTCCTGATCAAGCCGTCTCGTTTCGCCTCGGCCCAGTCAACTGACTTCTCCTGGCCGGCTTCCATCCGCGAAGCCGTTTCCCTAAGCGTTTCCTGATGCCATGCTGGGGACACCAGCCGGGATTCCTCGCGACTGAGAGATTCCCACAATTCTTCCATGGCCCGAAGCTTTTCGTCCCATGACATTTGCTGGATAGTTAGGGCGTTCATGATCAGAGAATACTCCGTCGTTTGCCCGGCATCAAAGGCACTAGCCTATCGTCCGAAACCCGGCCAATAGATAGATTTCATTATCTACGCGCAGATGCGAAGACGGCTACACAACTACGGCCGGGTAGTGACAGCCCCATGGAACCACGTGGGCTGCGGTGGAGCGGGCTGAAACGCCTTGAATAGGCGCCTGAGCAGAAAACTTAATGTTGGAACGGCGTGAAACGCGCTGACACTGCTTAGCAGCGCGACGAGTCATGGGTACAAAGGCGGGTAACTATGGCGACCATACAGGCAAGTATTCGATTTGTTTGTATAAATCAGCGTTACTGTAATACTCTCCTTGGCACAAATACATCTGTATTGTCAATAAGATAAGAGCTAAAGCTCAGATATTAGATAGCAGACTTACCCGCCTCTATTCCGCGCACAGTAACAGAAGTTCGAGTCCCTGTTTGGGCTCAGCGCCAGCGAACCAGAGGTTATACCCGTATCGGTGGAGCGTTGGCGCAATGGGCGCCTGGATCGCGCGAGATCTGTGTCACCGCGTCTCAGCGAATCTCACGCCGACCCACTCTTGGACCACGGTAGCTAATCGGCTTCTCCAGACGAATTGTCGCACCTGCGGGCGAACGCGCGGAGGTTAAAATCGCGCGCCAGTGCTGTCACTACTCCCTTTAAAGGAGCTGTTGCCGCAGCGCTAGTGGAGCGCGACGGCACGGCCCGTCGTCCCGCCACGACTGAAGTCGAAGCGAATCTGCAGCAGGCGTCGGGACTGAGTCTCGATCGGAGGAAAGGTCCATTGCTTGGCAGCCTCGATGGCACGACGCTGGAAATACCGGCTGGGACCCATTCGATCCGCGGTGGCCGCGTACACCGTACCGTCCTGGTCGACGATGACTCGTATCCACACTTTGATATGTCCGATGATGGTTCGACGGGAGCTCTCGGAAATATCAGGGATCACCTCATGCAGCGCCAATGGTGACGTAGCCAGGCCGCTGCGACTTGACTTCGGCGGCAACACTGAGGAGTCGTACTTCCGGGCATCTGCCGCCATAGCTTCGCCCGCACCTGGCGTCTGCGACGGTGAGCCATTCGGACCCAGAAGTGGAGCCGGGATGCCATGCGACCTGACCAGGCGTACTCCCGCCCAACCCAGCGCAAGAATCGCGATGCCTCCGAGCATTGCGGCGATCCAGGCACGCGGGTTCGAGTGCTTCGTCACGGACGGCCCGGATTGCGCTGCTTCGAGAGCCGCCGGATGGGACGTAATCCGCGTTGGCGCCCGCTCGGACGTCGGCTGCATGGTGGCATCGGCTGTAGAGCCCACAGGTTGACCACGGATCCAGGCCATGAGCTCCGTCGCGCTGGGGCGGTTCAGCGGGCTGGGGCTCAGGCAGCGGGTCACGATTTCCCGGAACGCCGGGGAGAAATCGTTCGGCAGTGCAACGGCCGCGCCGGGTTCGCCCAGACCCGTAGGCGGACGGCGAGTCAGCGCTTCGAACAGGCAGACACCGAGCGCCCAGATATCCCCGGCGGGGAAACTGCTGGAATGGCGCGCTTCCGGAGGATCGTACGCAGTAAAACCCCTGGCACTCGTACGACCTTCGGTAACGCGACGGATCGTGTCGCTTGCCAGCTTCAGCTGATCCCCTACCACCAGGATGTTTTCCGGCTTCAACTGTCCTTGCAGCAGGTTTTGGCCGTGCAGGAACGCGAGCGCGTCCAGGGTCGGCCGCAACATTTCTCGCGCCTCGTCGTCCGTCAGCGCGCGGCTTTGCAGCAACTGAGAAAGTGTCTGATCGGCGTACTCCATGACTACGTAGATATAGGGCAGCCCGTCCAGCTGGCAGCCGCCTGAATGCTGCAATCCAAGCAGGTGCGGATGAACGGTGCCGCGAGCCCTCTTCCATCGCGGCAGCTGAGATTCCGCCAGGGCGCGATCGGCAGGAATCAGCTTGATCACCACATCTGGAGCGCCTGGCGCTGCAGATCTGGTCAGGAAGGCGCCGCTATGGCCCGAGCCACCGAGGAAGCGGCCTAAAGGGAACTCATTGTGAATGACGTGACCCTGCCAACGCGTCCAGGCCTCGCTCATCAATTCACTTGATTCCACGCTCATATGCCCCCAAGTCGCAGCAGAGCACCCGGTAGGGTCCAGTATTACACCGGCGTTGACAGCATCGGGCGCTGTCGTCTTCCCACGACACTGCCTGGCGCGCTATGCCCGCCAGGCGCCAAACAGCCCTGCGTCAGGGCGTGCCAGCCGGGCTCGTTCGCGCTCGATCAGCGCGACAACGCCCTGCCCCGCACCGACGCACAGGCTGCAGATAGCGCGGCGACCGCATCGCACAGGGTCAATCCGGAGAGTCCAATCTGTCCACTCCGAGGGGTTCACTCCACAGATCTGTGTAATTTACGTCCGCCGACTGCACGCGCGCTGCGCGTGGGAGAGTAACAGCCGCAATAGCTCCCGGCGCCAGCGCGCTCGGTCCGTGACGTTTTGAACTCAACAACAGTATGAGTTTCAATGTGCGCTGTTGGGAGCCGGTAATGGCCCAGAACTGAACCACATGTGCAGCAAGCTGTCACGCCGGAGTCTCGAAGTAACATCGTAAAAAGCTGGACTGTCGGTTCCCCGGCGCACTTAGTCGCATAGCGGCAGCAGGGTTGCGGTGACCAGGGAGGGGATCCGAAAAGGTCATCTTCTGTTGGCCCTTTGTGTGTTTGTGTGCCAGCAGACCGTAGTTTCTGCGCTACAGGGTGATAGTCGCAATACGCCGGATCTGCCGTCGCAATGCACTCATCGCACACCGCTGGACAATCATATGAACAGTTTCAGAAGCTTTTTCAAACCACTGCTGTGGTTCATTACCTTACCTTTGGCCGCACTGGCGGTCGGATGCGGCGGCGATGCTGCCAGTGGCAGCGGATTAACTCACGTCAGCAATGCACCAACTGTAACTGCCACCACCGCTGCAGACCTTGCCACTGGTGTCGCCACCAACCGGGACATCACCGCCACCTTCAGCAAGCCGATGGACGGCACTACCCTAACCAGCACAACCTTTACCTTGACGCAAGGAGCGATGCTTGTTCCAGGCGCCGTAACGTACACGGGCAGCGTTGCAACTTTGAACCCAACCAACAATCTGCCTGCCAATTCCCTGCTCACTGCGACGATTACCACCGGTGCGAAGGACATGGCAGGCAACGCATTGGCTGTCGCCAAGACATGGAGCTTTACCACCGGGGCAGGTGCAGCGGCAGGCCCCGCACCGGTTACCCTTGGAAGCGCCGGAAATTATGCAGTTCTGGCCAAATCCGGGATCTCTACCGTGCCAAACTCTGTCGTAACTGGCGATATTGGCGTAAGTCCGATCACTTCGACTGCACTGACGGGATTCGCATTGACTATGGACAGCACAGGTACATTTTCGACTTCCAGTCAGGTTGTCGGCAAAGTCTATGCCGCCGATTATTCCTCGCCAGCGCCAACCAATCTGACCGCGGCGGTAAGTGACATGGAAGCGGCGTATGCCGATGCTGCCGCGCGAACAACGCCCGATTTCACCGAACTGGGCAGCGGCAATATTGGCGGGCTGGTCCTCGTTCCCGGGCTTTACAAGTGGGGCACCGGAGTTTCGATATTGACAGACGTTACGCTCAACGGTGGCCCAAATGATGTCTGGATTTTCCAGATAGCGGGCGGCATTACCCAAGCTTCAGGTATCAGGATACTACTGGCCGGTGGCGCACTGGCCAAGAACATCTTCTGGCAATCCGCGGGTGTCGTCGCGCTCAATACGACCGCGCACCTTGAGGGGATAGTACTGTCTCAAACGGGGATCACGCTAGCGACTGGTGCAACTGTGAACGGTAGACTGTTGGCACAGACTGCCGTGACCCTGGACGGCAGCACCGTGACGCAGCCGGCCCCCTAGACCTACTGTCAAATTGCTTCAATGGCATTGTCCGCGCTTCCTCACGTGAGTGCACTATCCGCGACGCTCGCGCATGCGGATCGGGTCGGACCGGTGCATGACTGCTGCCGCGATCTGATACTGTAGAGGTGACCTGCGGGTCGAGTTTCGGTCTAGTTGATACTTTGGGACAGAAGTCAGGGCTTCACAGCAATTATCTTACCGTTCTTCTCTATGTAGATCGGCGTGCCATACATCCGCGCTGTCTTGCGAGCCACCTTGGCGGCTCGGCGCAGCGCCCTACCAGCGGCTTCCGCCAGCGGCAGATACAAGTTCTCCAGATTCGCCCGACCACGTGAATATCGCCTCAAAACGTCTGCCCTCGGTACATCATGTCCGCCTTGCTTCACGCGCGAGGCTATTCGCTTGTGAGCCAACTGTGGCGAAGACAGTTGCAGGAATACAATTTCAATACGGTACCCAGCGTCCTTCCAGGCGCGCGTTTGACAGGCGATCGAGCTCGGCCAATACCAGTCGCGCAGCCGCGCGTGCTGCCAACGGCGGTTGCAGTGGTGACAACCCTGCCGCAATCAAGTCTGCATTAACAAAATTGAGCACGCCGCGATCGCGCGGAAGAAATTCCCGCGCAAACGTCGTCTTGCCGGCACCGTTTGGCCCGGCTATTACAATGCATCTGGGAATGTGAGCTTTGCGCGTCGCCATTCAAGGATTGTAGGTCATTGTGCGTCAGCTGGCCCCAAGCGCCCGGAGACCGGCTGCGCTGCGATGAAGCGAGCTGATTCCGCCTGAACCAGGACGGCCAGAGAAAATTTTATCTTGCAACGGCGTGGAACGCGCTGACACCGCAAAGCAGCGCGGAGAGCCATGGGTAGAAACGCGGGTAATATTTGCCACCATGCGAGCAAGTAATTGACTCACTTGCTGAAATTGGCCTTACTGTGATCCTCTACTGAGCACCAATAATACGTTATAAGTCAACAGTATAGACAGGCGAGTTGCTCGCGGGCTTCGTGGCGCGCACAGCAGCAGTCCTCCAAGTGCGCGGGGGATCGCGATGTTCTTTAGCCTCTCCTCCCAGCCGACGTCACCGCAGCCCATACCCACGTGGAACTCATCAAGGTAACTCGTGACACGACCGCCTCGACAGCCGAAAGTGGCCCTGAATCGAGCTAAAACTATCTGGAGGTCGGCAGGAACGGAGCGCGCTGGACACCTGGTTGCGCCATTTGCTCCGGTAGTACTATCCGACGGTCTGCGGAGTGATCGCTCCGGTGCGATCCTCGAGAACTATGAATTACGGGGGACGTTGCAAAGACCACACCAAGATACTTGCTGCTGGCGATGTCAGCGAATGCGGCGACCACCATTTGGACGCTGCCAGCCACTGGCCCTGGCCTGCATTTCGCCTACGTCATGGTGTCGAACAGCATGGGCGGATATACGCAGCGCCGCGTCGCCGTTAATACCGACAGTCTGCCCGCTGCCACAGGCTACACCGCGCTGGCTGGGTCGGCGAGCGAACTCCGGCCGCCACCAGGGCCTGCGCAGGTGGGCGATTACTTCAAGGGCTACATCGAGACGGCAGGTTTCACAGAGCCCAATGGCAAACCGCGGACGGTTTACCAGCCCAATTAGAGGCACATTGTTCTATCCCAGCCCTGGGCATCGCCGATCAGCTGTGCGGCTACGAAAGCACGCTTCCCGATAGCGACACGCCCGATCACTTTCCCGGATACGCCAACGTCGACCCCACGGCCTCGCAGTATGTGCCATGGATCGACGGCGGACCCTGTGGCGTTCAAGACGAGTTCTTCAATATGCATGCCAGCGCCACGGCGACACTTTTGGGCCCGGCTCCACGTTATCGGGTGCTGGCCGGGCCCGTGCAGGGCAAGGAGTTCGGGGACTTTGCGCTGCGTAGGCGCCGCACCGCTGAATGTGAGTTTCTCGCTGGACCCCAACTTGGGCGACTACACTGCCGGTAACAGCGTATTGAGCGACGCAGGGGCGCCGAGCATCACCAATATGTCAGCGACGCGGAATGGTGTTGCGGTCGGCCTGTTTCTGCCGCCACCGAGCGGCTTCGCGTCTGATGTGCTGACTCGCAATGACGGCTTCCTGACATCCAAAGGCATCGACTCGCGCCGCGGCGCCTGCCAGTACTACCGGGCAATTGGTGCCGTTCAGGAATGCGACGACAACGACAACTTCGGCGGCACGGTGCTGACCTATGATGCCTGGCAGCGCTCAGTGCACATCGGGCCCTACGTGCGCAGCGGTACCACACAATACAGCGCCGACTTCATCAACCGGGCCGATCTCAATCTCGCTCGTCAGCACATTTCAGTGTCCTATGGACCTCAGCAGACGGCGGCGGTCGTGTGCAATCACTTGGGCCCGCCGGCAAAGGACCCGCAGCAGCAGCTGAATCCGTCGCAGACCGATATCGACACCGCGGTACTGAATGCGGTGGCCAACAAGAACCTGGTCGCCTGTGTGGCGATGGACTATTTCGCCTATCCGGGTGTCAACAACGGCAAACCATTCGTGCGCTTCATGATTTTCGGACCCGATGGTTTGCTGTTGCCCTCGGTCAACCTTGACGGACGAGCCGAGAAGTTCGTGCCCGGCACCTGCGTGGTTTGCCACGACGGTTCGCACTTCTGCCGTATGACGCCGGCCACTTCGAGTTTGCGAATGCGCCCGGTCTGACCTCAGGCGAGCAGGAAGAATCGATCTACCGGCTGAACCAGAACGTGCTGCAAACTGGCCCCACAGTGGCCGATCAGGAGCTGATCGCCGGATGGTATGCCAGCGGCACCCACACGCTCGACCGCAACTACATACCGCCTAGCTGGCTGACGCCCAGCTTCGTGCCGCCCAGTTCCACGGTTACCGATTTCTACACCCATGTCATGGCGCACAGCTGCCGCGGCTGCCATGTCACGCAGATCGAAGCCTACAATTTCGATCACGTGTACAAGATCGATGAGATGGCGGACCAGACCACCACGCCGCCGGAGTCACCGCTGTTTGCCGACCCCAACTATGAGTTTGTGCGCTCAATCTGCGGCGGCAATCGCGGCCTCGAGCGCGATCACATGATTCCCAACTCGCTGGTGACCTTTAACCGCTTCTGGGCCTCTGCGGGAACGAGCGATGACCAGCTGGCGTACCTGAATGCCTATGTCGCCTACACGGAAAATCTGAACGGGGGCGGCGACGTCTGCGGCACCCAACCGTTCCCGGAGTGAGTGTACGTTATACTGCGGCACTGCCCCCCGCCTCTGGCCGGCCGGGGCAGTGCCGTCGTAGTGCAGGAGTTGGCTGGTACACTAGGTCCAGGGATTGACTACCGGCCAGAGCGGCTGGCGAACATCAACTTCAGGTCTTCATCGGCAGCGTGAGTCGATCAGCTCAGTACGGCAGACCGACGTAGTTCTCGGCGAGCGCGGTCATTGCTGCCTGGCTGCTGACCAGGTACTCAAGCTCGGCCTGTTGCAGCTTCTGATCGAAGCCGCTGCCTTCCGGGAACCGATGCAACACCGAGGTCATCCACCACGAGAAGCGCTCCGCCTTCCACACCCGTTGCAGTGCGCGCGCTGAATAGGCCTCGATACCATGGCGCGAGCCTTGGGCGTAGTACTCGCTCAGCGCCTGCCACAAGTAGTACACATCGCTGGCCGCTAGATTGAGTCCCTTGGCGCCTGTTGGCGGCACGATATGTGCCGCGTCACCGGCCAGAAACAGGTTGCCGAAGCGCATGGGTTCGGCCACGAAACTGCGCAGGGGAGCGATACTTTTTTCTATGGAAGGCCCATTGCCCAGGTGTCGCACCGCCTCGGCGTCAAGGCGCAAGCGCAGCTCCCCATAGAATCGCTCGTCGGGCCAGTCCTCGACATGATCATCGAGTCGACATTGCACATACAGGCGACTGCGCGAGGCGGAACGCATCGAGCACAGCGCAAAACCGCGCTCGTGATTCGCATAGACCAGCTCATCGGACACCGGTGGCTGGTCGACGAGTATGCCCAGCCAGCCAAATGGATAGACACGCTCGTAATTGCGGATCACGGCCTCTGAAATACCCTTGCGGCTCACCCCATGGAAGCCGTCGCAGCCCGCGATAAAATCGCATGCAATGGCAGCGGCTTCGCCGTCCTTCAGGTAGTGCACGACTGGACGCTGCGATTCAATCGCTTCTAGACGAACCTGCTGCGCCTCATAAATGGTCGCGCCACCGCTGGCGGCACGGCACTCCATGAGATCGCGCGTGATCTCGGTCTGCCCATAGACCAGCACACTTTTGCCAGCCAGCTGGTGCAGGTCAATGCGATGGCGGGTGCCGCCGAAGCACAATTCAAATCCTTGGTGCGACAGCCCCTCGCGCCGCATGCGTGCCCCGCTCCCACACTCATCGAGCAGATCAGCCGTACCGGCTTCGATCACGCCGGCCCGAATCCGGCCCAGCACATAGTCGCTGCTGCGAAGTTCGAGCACAATGTTGGCAATGCCTGCACGCTGCAAAAGCTGACCCAGCAGCAGGCCGGACGGGCCCGCACCGACAATGACGACTTGGGTACGACTCTTCATACTGGCGTCATGCGAGCGGCAGCTTCTCGGTAATCAATTCCCGGGCGATTGGCTATGTTGGGCTTGCCGGTTCCCACAGTTCGATCGGATTGCCTTCCGGATCGTGCAATCTGGCGAATCGACCGTAGGGATACTTTTCAGGATCCACATTCACTTCAATGTTGGACCTCCGCAGCTGCGCAACCATGGCGTCCAGACTTCGAACTCGAAAGTTCACCATCCACCCCTGCTGCTTCGAACCGAAATAGTCGGTATCCATTGGAAAGGGATTGAGCGCAGTCGGGCCCGCCGCCTGCTGCCACGAGGGTTGGTCAATCCCGAGATGGACCTGATACCACGGCGTCAGTTTCTTGGGGTCGTGGCTCCGGAAGAATAGTCCGCCGATGCCCAGGACGCGTTCAGTTGGCGTATTCATCTGCACCTCTCCAGTTTCTGGCGCGGCACTCTCAGCGGCTCTGACCACGGCCAAAGATGCCACGCCGATTACCACGGTTCTGCGGTTGACCACCAGGCTGGGTACCTTCGCCTTTACCCTGGAAATTATCCTCGCTTTGTTTCAGTAAAGGCAACGAGCGACAGGATCCCCTGAACTCGCTTGGCGTCGATCGCCTCGCCGAACCACGTCACGCCAAGGACCGCCAGCACCGCAACCGTAGCGACGCTCGTGACAGCAAATGTGGCGCCGAGCGTCCAGCCGCTCCAGTAGGCCAGCTGAGCAAGCGCCTCACATCCGCCGCAGCAACGGGCCTTCCCACCAATGGTGAGAGCACGATGCAGACGAGCATGGCCAGTCCGTAGACAACGATCAGCACCCCAAAGGGATGTGAATCACCAGGATTGGATTTGACTGCCAGGTGATAGGCTACCTGCGATCCAATCACGAGCAGGATGCTGAAGGTAAGTGCGGTCACCGCCGCTCCGCATTCGAGTGGGCTGACGCAGGTTCAAGCACCACCATCGAGAACACGCTCCGTCTGCGGCCGCGGCAGGCGTAAGCGTGGGGTCGGTCGGTGCGGGCGGATGCCGATGCTCCAGCAATGACCATGTGGACGACACCGTCCACCTCCAGTGCAAGCGATCCCTGTTGCACGTGCACTAGTTCAAGCGTGCCGACAGAATGCGGCCGTGCCTCGAACCGCTCACCCGGTTGCAGCGTCCAGCTCCACAGCTCCAGCATGTCCGGTCCGCCTGATCCGACAAGCAGTACGGCGGAGCCGCCGTTGGGACCTTCCCACAGGGTGCGCGCCTTGTCGGCACCAAAAAGATGCACCGTATTCCTCGGCTCGTTATCAGCCGAAATCAGATCCACGACCGACACCCCTAGCCCGACAGCCAGTCGACAGAGCGTCGCGATGCTGGGGTTGGCACGGCCTTGCTCAATCTGAACCAGCATTCCCTTGCTGACGTCGCTACGAACCGCAAGTGCGTCGAAGGACTGGCCCTTGCCCTTGCGAAGCTGTGCAATGCGCCGGGCAATGGAGCTATTGAGCAGGTCCGCTGGATCTTTTGTCGCTGCACTTACGCCGGTCATTATATTGACTCCATTGGTCGATAGCGTTATATATCGGTCCGACTCCCAGTTGTCAACGGCGGTCATCCAGCATGAGCATCTCAGCTTCCTTTCGTCCCGACACCCTGGTTGCGCATGCCGATGACGGCATTGACGGTACTTCAGACATCTCGCCACCCATTCATCAAACCGCGACCTTTCGGGCGAGTTCGGATGACGAGTTCGCGGAGATGTCGAATACTCCTCGTCATCCCAGAAACTACACCCGGGATGGCAATCCCACCTTCGCGCGCGTGGAATCCATCGTTGCGGCGCTCGAAGACGCCGAATCAGCGCTGCTGACATCATCCGGCATGGGCGCGATCAGCACCTCCGTGCTGGCTCTGGTGGGACAAGGTGATCATGTGGTCGCGCAGAAGACGCACTACATGGGCACAGCACAACTTTTGAGCACCGTTCTGCCGCGCTTCGGCGTGTCCGTCACCCTGGTCGAGCAGCCTGCGCTTGGGGCTTTTGCCAATGCAATCACACCGGCGACCAAGCTCATCATCACCGAAACCCCGGCGAACCCGCTGCTGACGTTGACGGACCTTAAAGTGGTTGCCGACTTGGCGCGCCCTCGCGGAATCATCACGTTGTGTGACAGCACGATCGCGACACCCATCAATCAGACCCCAACACGGCTCGGCATTGACCTGGTTGTCCACAGTGCAACGAAGTTCCTCGGCGGCCACCATGATCTGATGGCCGGAATCGTCGTCGGCTCGCGAGTACTGGTGGAAGAGATATGGCACTGCGCCGTGACCCTCGGTCCGGTGCCTGATCCGTTTGCTGCATGGCTGCTATTGAGGGGGCTTAGAACATTGCCGCTGAGGATCGCGCGCCAGAATCAGACCGCCACCGAGACTGCCCGGTTTTTGGAAAAACACCCGGCGGTGGCGAAGGTTCACTACCCTGGTCTTGAGAGCCATCCGCAACACCAGCTCGCGCAACGGCAGATGCCGGGAGGATATGGCGGATTGATGAGCTTTGAACTCCGCGGCGGCTTTGCGGCCGCCCAGGCATTCATTGGCGACATGCGCCTTCCGAGCCGAGCCGTGAGTTTCGGCGGCTTTGAATCGCTTGCCACCCAGCCAGCCGCCATGTGGAAAGGGTCCATCGGGGAGGCCAAGGCTAAGGAAGCCGGTATAAATGAGGGCCTGATCCGGCTCTCGATCGGCCTGGAGCACCCGCTAGATCTCCTGGCCGACCTGGATCGTGCATTGAACACGGCGCAATAAAGCAGCAAATGGGAGTGACGACAGCCAACACTGAGCCGTTGCCGCTGCGTGCACAGCTGCATTTTGTGGGCGAACAGCGACCACGGGCGCTGACGGTTGCCCTTATGTGGTGCCCAACCTATTCGTCTGGCACGAGCCGAAAGTCTTTCTGCATACGGTGCGGCGCTCAGGACATTTCGCCACGAATGTCGGAACCTGTGACCGAGTCAGCTTCGAGACCGATGAACCCGGTGAGGTTTTTCCTTACGGACACCTCGAGTGCGACACCTCCGTTTCTTACCGGTCTGTTGTTATGTTCGGGCGCATTCAAACGCCGCAAGAACTAACGTACTGAACCAGATCGATTGTCAATGAGATTGTCGGTAAAGCTAGGTTCAGGCCGCCTTGCGTACGCTCATTCTGACTCGTAGTCCTGCCGCCACCGCCATATTGACCAGGGCGTCGAGCCCAAACAGGTTGATCTTGCCGCGCAACAGATCCGAGACCCGCGGCTGCGTCACACCGAACAGCTTGGCAATCTCTGCCTGATTTAGTTTGCTACGGAGCAGCTGCGCCTTCAGGGCCATCATCAAGGCAGAACGCAGCTTCATGTTCTCAGCTTCCTCAGGGCTGTCCTCAAGGGCATCCCAGACGCTGGCAAATCGTTTGTTGCTCATGGACGTAACTCCTTCGCCAAATCGCGGTAGCGCCGTTCGGCTAAATCTAGATCTGATTTGCTGGTTTTCTGGCTCTTTTTCATAAAGCAATGCAGTACGTAAACCGCGTCGGCAAATATCGCCAGGTAGAGGACTCGAAAGGCTCCGGTCGCATCGCGAACTCGAATCTCCCGAACGCCTCGCCCAACGATGGGTATTGGTTTCCAGTCGTCCGGCTCTAGGCCCTGCTGAACTTGGTCCAGCAGGTAACCAACCTCGCGGCGCGCTGAGTTCGGGAAGCGGCGCAAATCAGCGAGCGCGCTGCCGCGAAATTCAACGGGTTTGCAATCGGGCATTTCACGTATCATACAAGATTTTGTATACTGTTGCAAATCAATGCGGCCATAGCCCCCCGATAGATAAGAGTGACGGAATGGGGTCTGATCTGGAACGCGATGGGCTGCGGTGCCGACGGCTGAATCGCCCTGACAAAGCATTAACCAGGAAGACTCAACTTTGGAACCGCGTGGAACGCGCTGGCACCGAATAGCAGCGCGACGAGTCATGGGTAGAAACGCGGGTAACCATTAATACTATACAAGCAAGTAGTTGAATCGCATGGTGAAATCAGGCTATATGTAGCCCTCTTCTGGGCAAAAATAAAGCTGTTTTTTCATTAAGATTAGGAGAATTATCCCAGATCTTAGATAGCCGATTAACCCGTTGCGATTCCTGCGCACACTAGTAGAAGTTCGAGTCCCTGTTTAGCCTCAGCGCCAACGAGGTGGCGATAGTGGGTACGGCGAACGGTCCAACGTCGGGCCTGAGAACTAGGCCCGACCACTACTCAAAGTCGGAGGGATGTCGCCTCATATTGAACTTGTGCTTTGGTAGATCACTTGGAATCGGTAGTTCGATCGACCAGATGGCGGTCGACTCGCTCGAGATCCGCTTTCGAGAGCGCACCGGCCACGGCCCTTAGCTGCAAATCCGCCAGCAGCCACTCCGACTGCGCCCTCTGGAATTCAGTGCCGGAACGCCAGTAGTCCGCCTCTGCGTTGAGTAACTCGAGCGCGGTGCGATCGCCGATCTCAACGCCCAGCTGCGTGGCGCCCAGTCGATCCCGTGTCGAACCACGCAGGCGCTGCAGCGCTTGGACGCGAGCTGCCGCAGTGGTCAGTCCCAACCAGGCGGCCCGGGCCTGCTGACGCACCTGCTGATCGGCGGCATCGAGGTCCGCGCCGGCCTTGTGCTCCAGCGCCTTGGCCTCGTGGCGTTGTGCGCTGCGCATCCCGCCGGTAAAGAGTGACATGGAGGCCTGAAGGGCGATGCTGGCCTGCCGACCGGTGATGCCCGCGGCGCCAAAGTCGCCGTTGCCCTGAAGGGAATCACGCCCGACTCGCACCAAAACGCTGACTCTCGGTAAGGCGAGCATTCCGTAGCGCCCCACCTGCGCCGACGCGGTCACCACTGCCAGGCGCTGCATGACCAGTTGAGGGCTGCCGGCAAGGGCTCTTTGCGTCCAGGCATCCAGTGAATCGGGTGCAGGCAGCTCCGTGGGCTCGCTCTCGGGCAGGTCTTTCAGCTCCGTCGGCTCAAGGCCCGTCAGATCCGTGAATGCCGCCTCGCTCACCGTCACTGCCGTCTGGGCATCGAGTTCCTGTACGCCGATGGTATCGGCGCTTGCCTGTGCCTCGCGCATGTCCGTGACCGGAATGTCACCGCTCTCGTAGCGTCCCTGCGCCGTCGCACGCGCCTGTTCGGCTGCCGAGTGCAGCCGGCGCAACGCGACAAGCTGGGTGCGAGCATGAAGCACGGCGAAATAGGCTCGTGCCGCGCGCTGTAGCAGGTCCTGCTTGGCCTGCTGGAACTGGGCATCGGCAATGGCCGCTGTATTCTCCTGTGCAGTGAAATCTGCCATACGACCGGAATCATACAGTGGCTGCTCCGCCACGAAGGCCCACTGGCGGGACGTCCCGTTGTTGACGCTGGTCTGGAAGTCGACGCCATAGGCACGGGGGAACCCCAGCGCCGAAAATGTGGCGCCGGACGTCCGGGTCTGCTGATCTTCACGACCCGCGCTCCCCTGCACCGCGAGCGTCGGCATCCACACTGCACGCCCCTGAGCGGCGTGCGTTTTGCCGGCCTCCCACTGTGCGCGCGCGGCCTCGAACTGGGGGTCGTGCTTCGTAGCGGCCTGCCAGGCATCGGCAACGCCGAGGCCTGCGGCCCCTGCGTTGCCCGACATGAGGAAGAGCCCGAATAGGACCGCCCGTTTCATGACGCCTCTGTGGCTGACCCGCCATGCACCGGGGCCAGCCGGCGGCACGGAGGACACCAGTGGGCCCAGGAATCCACAAGCACCGGTTGGTCGCCCTTATCCAGGTAGCGATCAAAAGTCCCATCGTCCAACGCAATCGGCTTGGACGACAGAAGCCGGGCACGGCACTCTCCGCATACCAGCGCCTCCGCTAGCCGCTCGCGCGCCACGCGGTTCACCAACAGACAACTGGGACAGGTGAGTTGCATGAGGATCTGCTCCGCGGCAGTTTCAGTCCGTGCTCGCCTTGAGGCCGAGACCGCGCAGGATGCGCTCCATCAGGCACCACCTCGTCAACCCACTCTGCAGCAGGTTTATGCCAACGAACGCGGTGAACCATAGCCAGTAGCTGCTCTGGAAGATCGGGCTACCGGGCACGCCCAGGGCGAGCGACAGCAGGATGAAGGTGCCCGCGATGACGCGAGTGAGTTGCCAAGAGGTCATGTTTTTTGCTCCGTGGAATACTTGCTGCGATAGACGGCGTAGTACAGCAGCGGGATGACGACCAGCGTCAAGACGGTGGAGACCAGGATGCCGAAGATCAGCGAGATCGCGAGGCCGTTGAAAATGGGGTCGTCGAGAATGAAGATGGCGCCCAGCATCGCTGCCAGGGCCGTGAGGATGATCGGCTGCGCACGGGTGATCGCTGAGCGGATCACCGCCTCCCGAAATTCAGCTCCAGCCGCGACCTGCAGATTGATGAAATCGACCAGCAGGATGGAATTGCGGACGATGATGCCGGCAAGCGCAATCATGCCGATCATCGATGTGGCCGTGAACTGCGAGTGCAGCAGCGCATGCCCCGGCATCACACCAATGATCGTGAGCGGTATGGGCGCCATGATGATGAGCGGCGTGAGGTAGGAGCCGAACTGCATCACCACGAGCAGGTAGATCAGCACCAGCCCCACGGCATAGGCCGCGCCCATGTCGCGGAAGGTCTCGTAAGTTATCTGCCATTCGCCATCCCACTTGAGCGCGTAGCCGCGATAGGGGTCGCTGGGCTGATGGATGAAATATTCCGTGATGCTTCCGCCGTCGGGGGCGATGATTCGGCCAATGGCGCCCCGCAGGCCGAACATGCCATACAGGGGACTGTCCGCGCGACCCGACTCATCGCCCGTGACGTAGACGACTGGCAGAAGGTCCTTGTGGTAGCGCGGCTGCTCGACCGTTGTCGCGCGCACGTTGACCAGCGATCCCAGGGGGACAATGGCGCCAGTGCTGGCACGCACACCAAGACTCAAGGCCGCATCAAGGCTTCCGCGCGTACTGTCCGCCAATTGCAGGTGGAGCGGTGTCGGGTACTTGGTTGCATCCTGAAGGTACGTGGCGTCCTGCCCCGCAATGCCGGCCCGCAGCGTCGCGACGACCTCGGCGTCAGCCACGCCCAGCAGCGCAGCCTTCTGGCGGTCAACGGCTACTACCTGTCTTGGTGCCGCGCTGATGTAGGAGGCATCCACATCGACGAGCCCCGGCGCGCGCAGGAACGCAGTGCGCACCGCCTCGGCTACCTTGAGACGACCTGCGTCGTCTGGACCGTAGATTTCGGCGACGATCGGAGCGAGTACTGGCGGACCGGGTGGCACTTCGACCACCTTGACTACCGCGCCACTGCGGGCGGCAATGGCCGCAAGCTGCGGCCGCAGCCGCGCCGCGATGGCGTGGCTCTGATCGCTGCGCTCGTGCTTGCCCACGAGGTTCACCTGGATGTCGCCCAACTCGGCCCCGGCGCGCAGGTAGTACTGGCGCACCAGTCCGTTGAAGTTGATGGGTGCGGCGAGCCCTGCATAGACCTGGTAGTTGCTGACCTCCGGAACGGTCGCGAGATAGCGGCTTAAGCCAGCAAGCGTCGCGGCGGTGCGCTCCAGCGGCGTGCCCGCCGGCATGTCGACGACCACCTGGAACTCAGACTTGTTGTCGAAGGGCAGCATCTTCAGCACGACCCACTGCACCGCCGGCAGGACCGCGGAGAGCAGGATCAGTCCGCCGACAGCGGCCCAGAGCCTGCGCCGGTTTCGCTGACCGTGTGCCGAATCGAGGAACGGCCGAAAGCTACGTCGCACCAGCGGCTCGATGCGCGAGGCCACGCTGCCGTGCTTGCCAGGCGCTGCCGGCCTTAGCCACAGGCGCGCCAGCCACGGTGTCAGCACGAAGGCAATGGCGAGCGAGATCACCATGCCCATGGACGCATTGATGGGAATCGGGGCCATGTATGGGCCCATCAGACCGCCAACGAAGGCCATCGGCAGGAGCGCGGCAATCACCGTCAGAGTTGCCAGGATGGTGGGTCCACCGACCTCGTCGACCGCGGCCGGAATGAGCTCATCGAGCGGGCGATCAGGCGTCAGATGCAGGTGCCGGTGGATGTTCTCCACGACCACAATCGCGTCGTCCACGAGAATGCCAATGGAGAAGATCAGCGCAAACAGGCTTACACGGTTGAGCGTAAAGCCCCAGGCCCAGGATGCAAACAGTGTGGCCGTGAGCGTGAGCGCAACCGCAATGCCAACGATTGCGGCCTCGCGGCGTCCCATCGCGAAGCACACGAGCGCAACGACCGAGGCGGTCGCGAAGATCAGCTTCTCAATGAGTTTGAGTGCCTTGTCGTTGGCGGTCGACCCATAGTCACGGCTGATCTCAACGCCGACGCCCTCTGGAATCACGCTGTTCTGGAGTTCACCGATACGCGCCCGCAGGCGCGTTGTGACATTGACCGCATTCTCGCCCGGCTTCTTGGTGACGCTCAAGGTGACTGCCGGGAATTCCGCAGCCCGCATGCCCGCCGTGCCGTACCACACATAGCGCTCGGGCGACGCCGCTCCATCGGTGAGTGTAGCGACGGTGCGCAGGAATACCGGTCGTCCGACGTGCACACCGACCACCACGTCGGCCACTTCGTCGGCGCCCGTCAGCATTGACCCGCCATCGATCGCGACGGAATCGCCGCCGCTCAGGAGGCTGCCGGCCGGGAGTCCACTATTTGCAGACTGCAGCGCCTGCGAGAGATCCCCTACCGTGAGCCCGACGGCGCGCAGCGCCTGCGGGTTCAGCACGATGTTGATGACACGGTGCGGACCGCCCACCGTCGTTACCGCGCGCGTCCCGGGGACACGCTTGAGTTCCGACTCCATCGCATGCGCGACGCGCTCCAACTCGAACGCACCGCTGCCCGCGCGCTTGTCGTAAAGCGTTGCCGTGAGGATCGGAACATCGTCAATCCCCTTGGGTTTGACGAGCGGCTCACCCACTCCCAAACCTACAGGCAGCCAGTCACGATTTGAATAAAGCGTGTCGTAGAGCCGGACCAGAGCCTCGGTGCGTGGGACGCCCACCTTGAATTGAACAGTGATCACCGCAATCCCCGGACGGGATACCGACATCACATGGTCGAGGCCAGCCATCTGCCCGAGCACCTGCTCGGCGGGACCTGCAACGGTCTGCTCCACCTGCTGGGCCGAAGCGCCTGGGAACGGAATCAGCACGTTCGCCATGGTCACGTTGATCTGGGGCTCCTCCTCGCGGGGCGTGACCAGCGCTGCGAAGATTCCCACGAGCAGAGCCACCAGCGCCAGAAGCGGCGTGATGCGCGCCGTGAGGAAGCGCCTGGCGATTCGACCGGCGATGCCCATGGCGCGCCTTTAGTTCCTGCCGGCCGCTACGGGGTCAAGTGCGATCCTTTCACCACCCTGCAATCCGGATAGCACCATGACCTCCTCGCCTTCGACGGGTCCGAGCCGCACTTGTCGCAGGTGCGCCGCGCCGTTGGCATCGACGACATAGACGGCAGTGACCTCACTGCGAGTCAGAATCGATCGAGCCGGAATGCGCAGCTCTGCCGCAGCGGCCTTGAGCGGCAGCTGCAGACGAGCGAACTGCCCGGGCTGGACTTGAGCCCGAGCGGGCAGCTCCGCCCGAACTTCGACGCTGTGCGTGGCGGGATCCACGGCACTTACCACAGACCAGCTGCTGACCTGTAGGGGCGGCTTGCCCGGATCCGCGCCGCTCAGAAAGGCCGGCTTCGTGCTCTGCAGCTTGCCGGCGAGGGACTCCGGTACCTGCGCGATGACCCGAAGGGCGCCGGGCGAATAGAGTGCGACCAGGGGCCTGCCGGGGGTGGCCAGATCGCCGGCCGCTACCAGTACGTCCACTACGTAGCCGGTATATGGAGCTGTGACGGTGCGCCAGGCGGCACGTGTACGGGCTGCATTGGCCGCCGCGCCCGTCGCACGAGCGTCAGCCTCAGCCGAATGCAGCGTCGCCTCGCTGCGTTGCAAAGCCGCCACGCTGATATAGTCCTGGGAACGCAATCGCTGCGCGCGCTCGAAATCGGCTCGCGCCGTGGCCAGCCGTGCCGCCGCCCCGCTCGCAGTCGCCGTGCCGGCTGAGGCGGCGTCTACCGCGTCATCGGCTTCGATACGAATCAGCGCTTGCCCTATCTTCACCGCATCGCCGCTTCGAATCAGCACTTCGAGCACCCGCCCCGAAATCTGGGCGCCGAGCGTGCCCTGCCGCACCGCCTCGACCGTGCCGGTTGCCGCGTAGCTGCTGTCCTGCGTGCTGGCAACGACGCTATAGGTCGCCGGCGCTGCGGCAAGTGTCGGCAGGGTGAACCATGCGGCGAACAATCCGAGCAGCACCGGGCGCTTCATTGCATTTCCTCCTGGTTTCTGTTACTTTATCGCTATATGGCGATGTAGGCAAGAGGCGGTTTAGGGCTATACTGTGATGCAGCAACACAGTAGGGAGGTGCACCTTGACGAAGTCGCTGGACGACCGGGCGCTCATGCACGTGGCCGAGTACTTTCGGGCCCTATCGGAGCCGCTGCGGCTCAAGATCCTGAACACGCTGAGCGACAAACCTCACAAGGTCGGCGAACTCACCGAACTACTGGCGTGCAGCCAGGCAAATGTTTCAAAGCACCTGGCGACGCTGACGAGGCTAGGATTTGTGGAGCGCGTAACGCGGGGTACGAGCGCCTACTACAGGATTGCGGATCCGCGCGTTCACCAACTCTGCGAACTGGTTTGTGGGCAGATGGCGCAGCGATTTGCCAGCCAGGCACAATTGTTAGGCGCCGTGCACGAACGGCCCGGTCGCCGCGCGGGGTACAAGACGTCGTAACCCGGGTCTCGGGGCCTTAGGGGCCTCAACGCCATGCTGATTTTTCGGGAATTGCCGCGTGAATTCGTGGGTTCCCCCGTTCGGTGAACAGTGCAGCCCTCAATTCTCCCGCAACGTGCCCCTGCCCCACTGCCACACTGCCACACTACTGCGTGTACTGATCCGACCGACACCGGCTGTGCTGTGGCGAAACCAATTGATTCGCTTGGTGAAATCAGGCGTCTCTTGGCGCTCCTTGGCATCACCAATACGTTACGCGATAGATAGGTGAGTTACCCGCACGATTCGCGGCGCGCACAGGCGCAGTTCTCGAGTCCCCGCCGGACCCACCAAATCGGACGGTCACGCATTTCGCGACCTGCCAGGCTGGCGCCGTGAACCATTCACCCCCGCGGATGCAACCACGCTGGCAGGAAGCTGTAAGGGTCCATGCCTGGTGTGCGACTGTAAGTAATACCGCTGCGGTCCATGATCTCCTGCAGGCGACCAGTCTTGAAGGCATCGAGCGTATCCGTGCAGCCGCCAATAAACTCGCCGGCAAAAAACACTTGTGGAATCGTTGTCATGGACGTGCGCGCGGCTAGTGCGGCGCGGATAGAACCGCCACGGCCGTCGGCCTGATATTCGACGGAGTCGAGATCCACCGAGCGAAAAGCAATGTCCGCCTTGGCGAACATTTTTCGAAGCGCCCAGCAGAATTCGCACCATTCGAGCGCAAACATGACCACCGGTTGACGCGCATCACTGACAACCCGGTTCACAAAGGCCGCGGCCTCCTTGTCTATGGCTAGGCTTGGTGCCGGCGGCGCTGATTTCGGTATGGCCGCAGGCGGTGGTGCACTATTGCCCTGTGCATCAAAGCGGAAGTGGGGTGTGGAACGCGATATCGCCAGCTCGTCGGCATCCATGTCGGGAGAAATCTCAGCGAACAGCGGCGTGCTCAGGTAGCGTTCGCCGGTATCCGGGAGCATGCATAGAATGGTGGTGCCGGACGGCGCCGCCTCAGCAATCTTTAGCGCGCCGGCCAGCGTTGCACCGCCGGAAATGCCAGTGAAGATACCCGCTTTGCTGGCCAGCTCGCGCGACACGCGCAGTGCGTCCGCACCGTTAATGGGTAGAATCTGATCGATCAACTTCAAATTGACGGCGTCTTCGGTCAGCTTGGGAATGAAATCCGGCGCCCAGCCTTGCATCAGGTGTGGCCTGAAGCTCGGGTGACTTTCGGCTGGCGAGCCATCCGCGGCGCGTCGCTGCGGGATGCCGCTCGCTAGAACGGGGGAATTGTCGGGTTCGCAAACGACGATCTGCGTTTCGGGCCGGTGCTTTCGCAGCACCCGCGCCACACCCTTGAGGGTGCCGCCGGTCCCGAAGCCGGTCACCCAGTAGTGCAGTGCCTCACCCTTGAAGTCGGCCAGAATCTCCTGGGCCGTAGTGTTGGCATGTACGTCAGCGTTCGCTTCGTTTTCGAATTGACGGCACAGGAACCAGCCGTGAGCCTGGGCGAGCTCGACGGCCTTGGCCAACATGCCACTGCCTTTATTCGCTGCGGGGGTCAGAATGACCTTGGCCCCTAGAAAGCGCAGCAACCGACGGCGCTCGACACTGAAGTTCTCCGCCATGACTACTACCAGCGGGTACCCCTTGTGGGCACACACCATGGCCAAACCAATGCCGGTGTTGCCACTTGTCGCCTCAACCACCGTTTGGCCGGGACTCAGCTTGCCGCTCCGCTCAGCGTCCTCGATGACACCTAATGCCAGGCGGTCCTTGACCGAGCCCATGGGATTAAAGGCCTCGAGCTTTGCATAGAGATTGATGCCAGCGGGAGCGAGCCGGTCGACCCGCACTGTCGGGGTATTCCCGATGGTCTTGAGAATGCTCTCGAACTTTGCCATCTCAATCTCCCCTCGGGTTTGACACCCGAAAACACATAGCTGCACCGACTGTTTTCAACACGCCTACGCTGCCCGAGCAGCATCCCGCAGGCGACTTGGCGGCTACCTGACTCGCCGTTGCCCGGAAGTCCTCTTGACCTTGGTCGTTGGCTCCGAGCGCCGACCCGAGCGATCGAGGTCCGCCAGCAGGAACGTCGCCGCCGATCGGAAGCGACTGGCATCCCGATACGAGCGGGCGACCAGCATCGCCCCCTCGAGCGCCCCGAGTAGCACGCGGGCCCTCGCCTTCGCAGGTTCCGCCAGTACGAACGCGCCGCTGTTCACACCGCCGTCCAGGACCGCAGTGAGCCAGCGCTCATTCGCGTCAAAGAACGCTGTGAGCCCTGCCTGCATAGCGGCGGGCAAGGTGGCGTATTCAGCAGCCAGCATGCCGCACAGGCACATTCGATCATTGCGCAGCACGGAATCGTAGAGATCGACGTAACGGTGCAGCTTCTCCGAGGGCTCCTCGGTCTGTGTGTCAATCATTGTCAAGGCGTCGGAGAAGGCTCGGTGATATCGCTCGATCAGCGCGGAGCCGAGATGCGCCTTGGTAGCAAAGTGGTAATGGAGGCTGGGCGTCGTGACGCCCAGCTGCTCGGCAATATCGGCATAGCTGAAGCCGTTGTACCCGAGCGTCTGCGCCAGTCGTTCGGCCACATCCAGAATGGCCGCTGCAGCGCCCGTCGGCGCGCCCGGGGAGGCGGTGCTCTTCAGCTTCTGGCTTAGCCTGACCATTGCCCCTTGATTTTAACTTACTAGTAGGTAAACTGCAATCCCGGCAGCCAGCATCCCGGCAGCCAGCGAGGTGATTGAATCCCTGGCCGATTGCGGCAAGTGAGCCGGGTAGCGGAGCCGGGTTCGTTGTTCATATCCTTCATCACTTTTGGGGAGATTGCCATGCACAGTCACAGCCAGAAAACTGAGCACAAGTCCTTCGCGAAGCCAGAGGATATTAGATCGTTTCCGCACGGCAAGGCCGAGATTCTGACGGTCGGTGGCGCGGAAGTCGGCCGTATGGTCTTCGAGCCGGGCTGGCGTTGGTCTAACGACGTCAAGCCTCTCGCCAAGACTTCGAGCTGCGAGGCCCCGCATTTCCAGTTTCACGTTTCGGGCAAGCTCGCCATCCGTATGGACGATGGCACAGAGTTCATCGCCGGCCCGGGAGACATCACTTCGCTTCCCAGCGGGCATGATGCCTGGGTCGTCGGTGACGAACCCGCTGTAGTGGTCGATTGGTTTGGAGCCAGCGACTACGCCAAGCGAGTCTAAGCACTCCGCGGACCGGCGAACTCGAGGCGGCTGTGCAGGCGATGCAAGCGGCGCGTTAGCGACGTGCTGCCTCGCCGCCGGTGATCAGCCGAATCGCGCTTCGGAATGTCAGATAGGACCAGAACCAGTTGACCATCGTGGAAACCCGGTTGCGCATCCCCACCAGCAGGCCGACATGCACGAGCCCCCACAGCCACCAAGCAGGAGCCCCCCAGAGTTTAAGTCTGCCCAGATCAACCACGGCAGCCTTGCGGCCAATGGTCGCCAGGCTCCCAAAGTGTCGATAGGCAAAGGGCGGCGGCGGGCCGGCCCCGTCAATACGGCTCAAAATGTGTCGTGCGATGTACACCCCGCCCTGCTTTGCGGCAGGCGCCAGACCCGGTACGGCCTGACCCTTCCAGGCCAGCGCGGCGGCGGTATCGCCCAGCGCATAGACATCGGGCAAATCGGGGACCGTCAGGTCAGCTGCGACCTTGATGCGCCCAGCATTGTCGGCCGGCACGGACAGCCAGCGTGCTGCCGGCGATGCCACTACCCCTGCCGCCCACAGCACCGTGCGCGCGGCGATACGCTCACCGCTCACTTTGACCCCCTCCGCGTCGATATGCTCCACTCGCCCGCCCACACGCACCTCGACTCCAAGTTTTTCCAGCGCCTGGCGCGCAAAAGCTGACAGCGATTCCGGAAAGGTGGGGAGCACGCGTGGCCCCGACTGGACCAGAATGACGCGCGTGTTGGCCGGATCGAATCGCCGGAACTCCTTCTCCATGCCGTAGCGCGCGAGTTCGGCAATAGCTCCTGCCAGCTCGACGCCGGTCGGCCCTCCGCCAACGATCAGGAATGTCAGCAGCGCGCGGCGCTCCGTTTCATCATCCGTCGCTTCGGCCAGTTCGAATGCCGTCAGCAGCCGGCGCCGCACTTCGGTGGCGTCCTCGATGCGCTTGAGACCTGGCGCAAAGGGCTGCCAGTCGTCGCGGCCGAAGTAGCTGTGCGTGGCGCCGGTGGCCAGAACCAGATAGTCATAGGGTACGCGTTGCGTCCCGAGCTGCACCTCTCGCGCCGCGGTATCGACGCCCGTTACCGTGCCATAGAGCACCCTGGTGTTGAACCGGTCGCGCAGCAATGGCCGCACCGGCGCCGCAACATCCCCCGGCGACAGACTCGCCGTGGCCACCTGATAGAGCAGTGGCTGAAACAGGTGATAGTTCGCCCGATCAATGAGCGTGACTGCAACGCGCGCTCGCGCGAGCCCGGCAGCGCAGCTCAGGCCACCGAACCCAGCGCCGACAATCACGACGCGCGGCAAGCCGACCAATGAGAAGGCGGGTTTACCTTCCAGCTGTGGATAGCGCCGCCGCAGAGCACGCTGCAGCAGGGCATCCACCGACCAATGTCCGGCACCGCGTACCGCCAGCAGTGCCAGTGCGGCAAGCCAATACAGGGTTGCGGCATTGCCCGCTCCCATCATGTCGGCCAATCCCATGGCCAGCCACAGGGCAATGGCGACGTAGCGAGTGGCGAATCCGGCGGCCAGCAACACGCCTGCGAGCAGTGCAATCACACCCGCGCCGTGGGGTGAGGACTGCCACGGCAGCCATAGACTGCTGTGCTCATCGGCCAATGAGGCGGCAGCCCAATAGGTGCGCAGCGGCACGGCGGCTACCGCCAGGGCAAGCCAACAGCGCAGCAGCAGCTGGTACCCAGGACCGATGATCCGTGTGACCCACGCGGCGGCCTGCATGGCGCGTGAGGCCAGCGGAATCGCGCTATCGGCCAGGCCGCGCAGGACCCGATCGAGTGAGAACGCACCGGCCCCAAACACGACATACCAGGCGAGCCACGCGGCCCACAGCAGCTGCGAGTCAAAAGGGAGGTAACTGAGCTGCACCACCAGCGCGAGAATTAACATCCCGAAGGCGCCGGCGCGCGTCAGCAAGCCCAGCGCCAGCAGCACTGGACCGACGAGTTCAATGGTGACGCCCGTATAAGCCGCGACCACGGGGCTCATCCAGCGCACCGGGTACTCGTTGGCGGCGAGGTCCAGCGCCGTCTGCCAGTTCAGCAGTTTGACGG
>Ga0209583_10000088_pt1 | contig 28565 bp, 28 predicted proteins | sample Str014_FD_187201 | JGI IMG/M metagenome (GOLD analysis project Ga0209583, IMG submission 187201) | Freshwater sediment microbial communities in response to fracking from Pennsylvania, USA - Straight Creek_MetaG_SC_2014 (SPAdes) (version 2) | ecosystem: Environmental > Aquatic > Freshwater >... | reverse complement strand
CTGGATCAGCACCGGCGTGTTGCGAAACACCTCCACGTAGACGCGCGTGATTGCCTTGAGCGATCGAAACCTCGAGCGCGCGCCGAGCGTGATCGCGAAGCCGATCGCCATTGAGCTGGGGAAGGCGATCGCCCACAACAGCGCGGTCATCCCCACGCCCTTGAGCAACACAGCGTAGTTCTGAACGACGGGTGTGAAGTCCCAGGAAAACTCCATGATCAGCCTGCGGGTTGGTGGGTCGAACGGCCGAGGTGGCGCTCCAGCGCGTGCGCCAGCGCGCTCAGGCACAGCAGGGTCGTGAAGAAGATCGCCGCCACGAAGGTGTAGACCTCCAGCGGTCGAAACGTCATCGAGTTGATCTGCATCGCCTGGTACATCAGGTCGGAGTAGGCCAGCGTCGAGGCCAGTGCGGTCGTCTTGATCAACTCGAACGAGCGCTCGAGGAACGGCGGCAGCATGCGTTGGCCGGCCTGCGGCAGGATGACGCGCCGGATCACCTGCGCGGGGCTCATGCCGATCGCGCGTGCGCCTTCCCACTGGCCGCGCTCGATGGACACCACGCCGCCGCGGATGACCTCGGCGTAGAACGCGCCGGATTGGGTCGAGAGCGCGATGATGGCGGCCGCGTACGGGTCGAGGCTGATGCCGAGCAAGAACGGCAGGCCGTAGAAGGCCCAGAAGAAGTGGACCAGCGGCGGCGTGTTCCGGTAGAACTCGGTGAACCACAACGCCGGGCGCGCGAGCCACGCCTTGTTCGACATCCGCATGATCGCGAGCAGCGCGCCGATGAGCACGCCCAGCACGATGGCGACGGCAGCGATCTTGAGCGTGCCGAGCGCACCGGCGAGGAGCATGTCGCGGTGCGCCCAGACCGCGCCGAAATCCCACTCGTAGTTCATGAGCTCGCGACCCGCCGCGCCGGCTTACTTCTCGAGCGACTCTTTGGTGACGCCTGGCAGCGTCTCCGGGTCGAGCCCCTTGGTTTTCAGGTACTGCGCGTACAGCGCCTGTGTCTTGCCGGACTTGTAGAGCTTGGTGAATTCGGTATCGAGAAACTCGCGCAGTGCCGGGTCGCTCTCGCGGCGGATGCCGGCGCTGGTCGGCAGGGCCACGACCGGTTGCGGAATCTGCACCTTGCCCTTGTGGATCTTCGAGTAGGCGATCACCAGCGCCGGGTGGTAGAAGCCGATCGCGTCGACGCGGCCGGCCATGAACGCGGCGATGGTCTCGTCGGTGTTGGTGAAACGCTCGATCTTGGCCTGCGGCAGCCGCTTGGTCAGGTCACGGTCGGTCGCGGTGCCGAGCGCGACGCCGATGCGGACCTCGGGTTTGTCCAGATCGCTCCAGCTCTTGGCCACGAGGGCGTCTTTCGTCAGCACGCCTTGTGCATACCAAAGCAGCGGCGAGGTGGGGAAATCGATCGCCTTCTTGCGCTCGTCGGAGGCATCGAGCACGAACATCACGTCGATCTGCCCCGACTGCAGCGCCGCGACGCTGTTGCCCCAGGTGGTCTCGACGGGCACCAGTTTCACGTCGAGGTCTTTCGCCACTTCGGCGCCGAGCAGCACGCCGAGCCCGGTCCAGACACCGGTCGACGGGTCGCGGTAATACCAGGGGTCGCCGGGCGCCACGCCGATCTTGAGTTCCTTGCTGGACTTGATCTTCTGCATGCCACTGGTTTGCGCCCAGGCCGAGGCCGCACAGATGCCGAGCAGCGTGGCCAGCCCGCCGAGCACGATGCGGCGGAGAAACGAGGTCGAGATCTTCATGTCGGAGTCCTTTGAAAAACAGGCGAAGGTTGGAACGGGCAGGAGTCAATCCTGGCCGGCGTACTGGCGGTAGAGGCGGTCGAGCGTGGCCGTCACGGCACCGAGCGCGACCGGCCGGCCGTCGATCTGGGTCACCGGCGTCACGCCGCCCAGGGTGCCGGTGACGAAGGCTTCGTCGGCGCCGTACGTGTCGGCGAGGGTGAAGTCGCCTTCGAAGACGGGCATTCCCGCCTCGCGCGCAAGCCGCAACACGGTCGAGCGGGTGATGCCGTTGAAGCAATACCGGCCGGAGGAGGTCCACAGCGCGCCTTTGCGCACGATGAAGAAGTTCGTCGAGTTGCAGCTCGAGACGAAGCCCGTCGGGTCGAGCATGATGGCCTCGTCGGCGCCCGCGTTGATCGCCTGGATCAGCGCCTGGATGAAGTTGAGCCGGCTGTGCGAATTGAGCCGAAGGTCGAACACGTCGGGTGTGCTGCAGCGGATCGAGGACGTGAACAGCTTCAGCCCCTTCTGCTTGGCAGCCCAGGTCACGACCTTGTGCTCGGCCACGCAAACGATCGTTGCGCCGCCGATGATGAAGCGCGGGTCCTGGTTGGGCGTCTTCTTCACGCCGCGGGTCACCATGAGCCGGGCGTGCGCGCCGTCGACCATGCCGTTCCTCTCGAAGGTCCGCGTGATGATTTCCTTGATGCCCTGCTGCGTCTGGCCGATTTCCATCGCGATCGTGCGGGCGCCTTCGAACAGGCGGTCGATGTGCGCATCGAACGAGATCACTTTGCCCTTGACCAGACGAACGCCCTCCCAGACACCGTCGCCGCAGACGTAGCCGGCATCGAACACCGACACGCGGGCTTCGGATCTCGGCACGAACTCGCCGTTGACGTACACGAGAACGCTGTCGTTGCGTGCGTCGGTCTCGTAGGCCTGCGAACTCGTCTTGGAGGCGTGGGGAAAGGCTTGCATGGGTGGCTCTCGGCAGGCGCAGCGCGCCATCAGAAGTGGAACGCGGTGAAGCGCTCGAGGAATTTTTGGGTGCGTTCGCGCTTCGGGTGTTTGAGCACCTCGTCGGGCGTGCCCGTTTCGTAGAACTGACCGTCGGCCAGGAACAGCACGCGGTTGGCGTAGTGGTAGGCGAAGCCGAGTTCGTGCGTGACCAGCAGCATCGTGCGGCCTTCGCTCGCGAGATCGCGGATCACGGTCAAGACCTCGCCGACGAGCTCCGGGTCGAGCGACGAGGTCGGCTCGTCGAACAAGAGCACCTCCGGCGCCATCGCGAGTGCGCGGGCGATCGCCACCCGCTGCTGCTGCCCGCCGGAAAGACGGCCGGGGTAGGCCTCGGCTTTGTGTGCCATGCCGACCTTGTCGAGCTGCGCCATCGACCTGGCACGGGCTTCCTCGCGTGGGAGGCCCAGCACCGTCACCGGCCCCTCCATGACGTTCGCCAGCACGGTCATGTGCGGGAACAGGTTGAACTGCTGAAACACCATGCCCACCCGGGTGCGCACACGGGCGAGCTCGGGTGGCGCATAGACCCTCTGCAGTTCCGCGGGGCTCGATGCCTTCGCGGGCCGGCCGATGGCCTGCCCGTCCAGCTCGATCTTCCCGCTCGAGGGCATCTCCATGAAATTCAGGCACCGCAACAGGGTGCTCTTGCCGGATCCGCTCGACCCGAGGATCGCCACCCGATCACCTTTCTGCACTTCGAGATCGATGCCCTTCAGGACGTGGTTGTCCCCGAAGCGCTTGTTCAGTCCGGTGATCCTGATGAGGGGTGCAGTCATGGCGAGGGGTCCGTCGGCAAAGGCAAGCGTAATCCTATTGTTCGACAATCGACAGTCGGGTATACGATAACTAGCAATGAGCATGCCAACATGCGGCAATACCCGGCAGCGCAATCGACATCGAACCCATCCTCACAGGACGACACGCCATGAACCCATCGATCACCTTCATCGGCGGCGGCAACATGGCCAGCGCGCTGCTCGGTGGCCTGCTGCGCAACGGTTGGTCAAGAGACGACATCACCGTGGTGGAGCACCATGCCGATCAACGGCGCCGGATAGAAGAGAGCTTCGGTGTCGCGACACTCGCTTCGCACGAAGGAGCGTCGAGTGGATCGAAGGTCGTCGTCTGGGCGCTCAAACCGCAGGTCTTGCGGGAGGTCGCCGTGCACTGCGATGGGCGGATGTCGGGTGCACTGCACCTGAGCATCGCGGCCGGTATCGAAACCGCCGACCTGTGCGCATGGCTGGGCACGCAGCGCGTCGTGCGCGCGATGCCCAACACCGCGGCAATGGTTTCTTCGGGCGTCACCGGTCTGTGCGCTGCGCCGGGCGCGACCGACGCAGACAAGCAGCTGGCCGAACGCATCGTGCAGGCCACCGGCGTCGCCTTCTGGGTCGACAACGACGAGCGCATGAACGCGGTAACGGCCGTGAGCGGCAGCGGCCCCGCCTATGTCTTCCACTTCATCGAGGGCTTGCAGAAGGCTGCCGGCTCACTGGGTTTCGACGATGCGCTCGCGAAGCAATTGGCCTTGCGAATCGTCGAGGGCGCGGTGCGCCAGGCGCTGGGCTCGAACGAGCCGGTGGCCACGCTCAGAGAGCGGGTCACATCGAGGGGCGGCACCACTGCCGCCGCACTGGAGGTCTTCGACCGGCACGACGCCCACGGCGTCATCGCGCAGGCATTGCGCGCGGCCTACGCCAGGGCCGGCGAGCTCGCCTCCGAATTCGGACGCGGCGGCGCCTCGAGGTGACGCTTCTTCTTCGACTTCTTCATCGATCGAAGCGAGACGTTCGTCGTGGCTGGCGAGCGCTTTCGCAAAAGGCGAGCGGCCCTCGGTGTGGCTACGGCAGTTCCTTGTCGAGCGCGTTCGCGGCCGCGGCCGGCCCGATCGGGCGACCCAGCCGCGCCTTCAGCGACGGTGCCGGCACGCCGAGCTGGGCTGCGTAGTAGGTGGCGTTGCTCAGAACCTTCTTGACGTAGTCGCGCGTTTCGGTGAACGGCACGTTCTCGGCCCAGATCGCCGGCTCGACGACCGGGCCGTCGCGCCATTTGCGCGGCCGGCCGGGGCCGGCGTTGTAGGCGGCAGTGGCCAGGGCCTGCGAGCCGTTGAAGTCGTCGAGCACGAACTTCAGGTAGTTGGTGCCGAGCTTCAGGTTGGTGTCGCGGTCGGAGATCAGGTCGGATGAGTAGGGCAGGCCGATCTTCTTGGCCGTCCAGCGTGCAGTCGCGGGCATCAGTTGCATCAGGCCGGAGGCACCGACGTTCGAGCGCGCGTCCATCACGAAGCGCGACTCCTGACGGATCAGGCCGTAGACGTAGGCGGGATCGAGGCCGATGTCGTTCGCGGTCGCGACCACGTTCTTGCGGAACGGCATCGGAAAGCGCTGCGCCATGTCGATCTCGGTCTTGGTGCGGTCGCTGGTGTTGATGCAGCGGTCCCAGACCTCGCGGTCGCAGGCGAGTTGCGCGGCGGCGAGCAACTCGCGGTCGCCCATGCCGCGGATCGTGAAGTTCCACTCGCGCACGCCTTCGCTGCGCAGGCCCATGCCGATGAGGGCGAGCGCGCGCACGAAGCCGGGGTTGCGCAACGCGGCGTCGCGCTCCTCGTCGCTGAGCGGCGCCGGCCGGGGTGGCAGGTGCACCGGGCGGCCGAGGTTTTCGGCGGCGAGCGCGGCGTAGAAGTTCACCTGCGTCGCGATGCTGCCCATCTGCTCGCGGGCGAGGCTGCGCATCGACTCGCCGTCCTGCGAATCGACGGCGACGGCGGTGAGGCCGCGCGCCTTCCAGTAGACCCAGGCCGGGTCGCGCTGCTCGCCCGTGCTCATCGCGTCGATCGCCTGCGTGACCTGCTGCCAGCGCGGCTTGCCGTCGTCGGCGCGCAGCGCGGCGCGCACCTTCCAGGCGAGCGTGTCGTCGGGCCAGTCGATGTTGCGGCCGGATTTGGCCGAGCGCTGCGCAGCGCGCTGGAAGTAGTCGGCCGCCTCGGGTTGCAGCTTCATCGCGGCCTGTTTGCCGATCGAAGCCCAGGCCCACGCGGCGAGGTCGGGCGGCAAGGCGCGGTCCCAGCGGTCGTTCAGCAGGCCGGCGGCGGAGTCGGCATCGCTCAAAGCCATGCGCATCAGCGCCAGCGTGGTCAGTTCGGCGGCGGCTCGGTTGACGGCCGAGGCGCTCTTGGCGAGGTAGCGCGCCGGGCTGTCTGTCAGCTCGCCGACCGCGGTGCCCGCAGCCAGGCTCACGAGCGTGGCCGCCTGCCGCGCCGCGCGCGGGCGACCGGCGTCGATCGAGAAGCGGGTCTTGCGCCAGGCATCGGCAGAAGTGAACTGCTTCGCGTCGGTCAGCGTCGCGGCGAGCAGCGCGCAGGCGTCGTCGGCCTCGCGCTGGGCGAACCAGGCGGTGAGTGCGGCTTCGCGCACGTCCTTGCCGGCCTGCTGCTCGATGAGCAGCGCATAGCAGGTCACCGACGCGTCGTCGTTCATCCGGAAGCGCGGGAACTCGGCAGCGAAGTTGGCCCAGTCGCGGCGCTTGCCGAGTTCGAGCAGCCAGTCGTTGCGGAAGCGGTCTTCGACGTAGCTGCCGGGCCAACGCGCAGCGAACTCGTCGACCTCTGCCTGCTGCACTTCGCCGATGCGGTTGGTGAGCTCCCAGTAGTCGGGCCACATCGCGAGCGGCGACTTGGCAGCGATCGCGACGCCGCGCAGCGCGGCCAGACGGGCCCGGTCCTTCTTGCGAAAGGCGTCACGGGCGTCGACGATGGTCTGGTCACCCACCTGCGCCCGCGCCGGCGGCGCCGAAGCGATCAGGGCCGTGCACAGCGCCAGTACGGCGAGCCAAGGGCGCCCCGGCACACGTTTGAGAGAATGGTTCGGGTTCGGCGTCATCTCGGGGTTATCTTGAATTCAGCATCGGAGTCGGCGACACAGGGCGCGCCATCGGGGCCGCGGCAGGCACTGCGCAGGCAATTGATCGCGCGGCGCAACGAGTTCGTGGCGGGCACCGGCTTCGAGGCGGCCGGCACGGCGCTCGCGCGGCATCTGACCAAGGTGTTATCGGAGCTGGAGCCGCAAACTTTGGGCCTGTACTGGCCATATCGTTCCGAATTTAACGCAGCAGCTGCCATCGTCGTCGACGCCGCCTGCGCAAAGTTGCCTGTGTCCCTGCCGTTTGCACAGCGCGCGCCGGTGCAGATGCACTACCGAACCTGGGATCGCCAGCCCCCCGGCGAAGTCGACGAGTGCGGCATCCCGACCGCGACCGGCGCGCCGGTCGTGCCCGACGTGGTGCTGGCGCCCTGCGTCGGCTTCACATCGTCGGGCTACCGGCTGGGCTACGGGCGCGGCTACTTCGACCGCTGGCTGACGCAGCACCCGCATGTCACGGCGATCGGTGTGGCCTGGGCCATCGCCGAGATCGACGAGGCGGCGCTCGCCCCCGAGCCGCACGATCTGCCGCTGACGCTGATCGTCACCGAGCGCGGCGTGACGTAAGGATCAAGAATCCACCTCGCCGACCGCCCTGCGCGTGTCGGCCGCCTGCGCCAGCACCCAATCGCAGAACTGCGCCACCTCGGGTCGCACCCGACTCGCGGGCGCGACGACGAGCCAGTACATGTAGGGGCTGTCGACTCGCCCATCGGGCCCGAACGGCTCGACCAGCTCGCCGCGCTGCAGCGCCTCGAACACCAGCGCGACCCGCGCCAGCGCAACGCCGTGGCCCGCGAGCGCCGCCTGCACCTGCTGGTAGGTGAAGTTCAGGTAGAGCCAGCGCTTGGGCTGCAGCCCCGGTTGGCCGTGCAGCGTGAGCCAGCGACGCCAGCTCAGGTACTCGGTGCTGGTCTTGGTGTCGTCTTCCTCCGCGAGCGTGTGCTGCGCCAGATCGGCCGGCTTCGACAGCGCCGGCGCCTTGCCCAGGCGGATCTGCTCGGCCAGCGAGCGGCTGACCACCGGCGTGAGCACCTCGCCGAACATGCGCACGGCGCCGGCCGGCGCCTGCACCGGGCTGCAGTAGCGCAGCGCGAGGTCGAGTTCGGGATCGTCCATGTCGGCGATCGCATCGGCGGCCGATACCCGGATGTCGATGTCGGGGTGTTCGCGCTGGAACGCCTCGATGCGCGGCAGCAACCAGAGCGAGCCGAACGACGCGAAGGTGGTCACGCTGACCCGCTTGCGGCTGCGCGCCGCGCGAATCTGCCGCACGCTGGCGTCGATCTTCGGCAAGCTGGCCTCGACCGCGCGCAGCAGCAACTGGCCGCTCTGCGTCATCTCGACATGGCGCGTGCCGCGCACGAACAGCGCGGCGCCCAACTCGTCTTCCAGCCCCTTGATCTGGCGGCTGATGGCCGACTGCGTGACAAACAACTCCTCGGCGGCCTCGCTGAAGCTCGAGCGCCGCGCGACCGCCTCGAACGCGCGCAGGTTGCTCAGCGAAAGCGGACGACGGGTGTGGTCACCCATGCGGCCACTCATATCAAATCCGCATCAATGGGGGGCCCTGGGTTTCATTGGATTCTCCGCGCCGGAGCGCCGATGATAGTGACTCGTTGATGCGTCGTTACACAGGAGATTGATGATGAATGCGCAATCGAACCGGACCCTTCGCCGCCTCGCTGCCGGAGAGGCGCTGCACCTCGGTCGCCTCGGCGGCGACCTGGTCGTGGTCGACGGGCGCGTCTGGTTGACGCGTGACGGCGACCTCGGTGACCACGTTGTCGAGCCGGGCCGCAAGATCCGCCTCGCGGTGGACGAGAACGCGGTGATCGAGTCGGCCCGCACCGGCGCGACCGTGACGGTGCGCTGGTACCCGCGGCGTCAGAGCTTCGTCGGCGCCTTGGCCGAAGAGCCCTTGCGCGGGCTGGCCTTCCTGACGGGCTTGGCGGCACGTGGTTTCGTCGCCCTGGCGCGCAGCGCCGCGGCCAGGGCGAGGCGAGCCCAGGGCTGCATCAGCGGCGGCGACTCCATGGCCTCTTCTGGCGCACTGAAGTAGCCGAGCGCGACGCGCTGGCCTGCGCTGTCGTACACGAAGGGCACGCAGGTTCGCGCTTCGAAGGCGGCGCGCGTCTGCGCGTCGACCTTGAGATAGAGGCGTTCGCCGACGACGATCGCGACGAACAGGTCATCGAGATAGAAGCCGTGGCCGCCGAACATCCGCCGTGTGCGCACGCTGCCGGTCGAGCCCAGCAGCTCGGCGCAATGCGCGACGAATTCATTCGATGGGGCAGCCATGGCGCAGTCTTGCACAATCGGGCGAGACACCGCACCCGATGGAGCCTGCATGCAACCACCCGCGCCCGACCGCGCCGCCTTGCGAAGCAAACTGATCGCCGCCCGCCTCGCACTGACCGACCGCCTGGAGCGCGCGGTGCAGTTGCAGCACGCGCTGCGCGTCTGGCTGGTCGGCCGCAGGGAGAACACGATCGGCGCCTACTGGCCCATCAAGGGCGAGTTCGACCCGCTGCCCGCGCTCTACCGCTGGACCGAAGGCGCGCCGGAGGAAGCGACGCGCCGCATCGGCCTGCCGGTCGCCGATCGCGAGAACGGCCAGTTGCGCTTCCACGTCTGGTACCCCGGCTGCGCGATGGAGCACGATGCCTACGACATCCCGAAGCCGAAGGACACCGAAGAGTTCGCGCCCGAGATCCTGGTCGTGCCCTGCCTCGGGTTCGGGCCGGGCGGCGTGCGGCTCGGCTACGGCGGCGGGTTCTTCGACCGGACGCTGATGTCGCTCTCGCCGCGGCCCGTGACGGTGGGTGTCAGCTTCACGCACGGCTTCCTGCCGATGCTGCGCCCGGGGCCGATGGACACGCAGCTCGATGCGATGCTCACCGAGGACGGCGTGATGTGGGAGCGGCAATAGCCGCCCCGCGGGCTCAGCCGAGGCGGCGCATCAACTCCAGCGTCGCCACGCTCTGGTTCATCGTGTAGAAATGCAGCCCCGGCGCGCCGCCGGCGCGCAGTTGCTCGCCCAGGCGCGCGACCACGTCGAGCCCGAACGCCTTGATCGAGTCGGTGTCGTCGCCGAAGCCCTGCAGACGCAGACGAATCCAGCGTGGCATGTCGGCGCCGCAGCTGTCGGCGAAGCGGATGATGCCGCTCGCGTTCGTGATCGGCATGATGCCGGGCACGACGGGCACGGTCGCGCCCAGCGCGTTCGCTTCGTCGACGAAGCGGAAGTACGCGTCGGCGTTGAAGAACATCTGGGTCAGCGCCGAGCTCGCGCCGGCTTTCACTTTCGACACGTAGGCCTGCAGATCGGCCTGCGGCGAGCGCGACTGCGGGTGCATCTCGGGATACGCCGCCACCTCGATGTGGAATGCGTCGCCGGTCTCGGCGCGAATGAACGCGACCAGGTCGCTCGCGTAGTGGAACTCGCCGCTGCTGCCGCCGTAGCCGCTCGGCAGGTCACCGCGCAGTGCCACGATGCGGCGAATGCCGTGCGCCTTGAATTCGGCCAGCCTCAAACGGATCGACGCCTTGCTCGCGCCGATGCACGAGAAGTGCGGTGCCGCCTCGACGCCTTCTTCGATGATCGCCTTCACAGCCGCGAAGGTGCCGTCCTGCGTCGAGCCGCCGGCGCCGTAGGTCACCGAGCAGAACTGCGGCTTCAAGCCGTAGAGCTGCTGCCGCACCGCGGCCAGCTTGGTCACGCCTTCGGGTGTCTTGGGCGGAAAGAACTCGAGGCTGATGGAGGGGATGGTTGCACTCACGTGATCACGTCCTTGTCATGCGGGCACGGCCCACACGAAGAATTCCTTGTTGCCGTCGCCACCATCGATGGCGCTGGCGAAGTAGTCGCGCACGCTCAACTTCAGTTCGGCGCACGCTTCGCGAATGCGCTGCTCGACCCGCGGGTAGCTCGCCGCATCTTTCACGAGCCCACCCTTGCCGATGTCGACCGGTTGCAGCTCGAACTGCGGCTTCACGAGCAGCACGGCCCGGCCGTTCGGCGCGAGGTAGTTCGCGATCGTCGGCAGCAGGTGCGTCAGCGAGATGAACGACAGGTCGGCGACGACGATGTCGAACGAATGCTCGGGCTCGTCCTGCTCGAACTGCGAACCCGCCACGTCGCGCGCGTTGAGGCCCTCGTGCGAGACCACGCGCGCATCGATCGCGAGCGAGGCCGCGAGCTGCGCGCGCCCGACATCGAGGCCGACGACCCGCGCCGCGCCGCGCTGCAGCAGCGCATCGGTGAAGCCGCCGGTGCTCTGGCCGACATCGAGGCAGCTCATGCCGTCGACGTCGATTGCGCAGTGCTGCAATGCCGCTTCGAGCTTCAGCCCACCGCGCGACACGAAACGCAGTTCCGCGTCGTCGGTGACCTGCAGCTCGCAGGCGTCCGGCAGGTCTTCACCCGCCTTGCGCGGCACGGCCCAGCCCTTCGGGCCGAGCCAGCGCACGGCGCCCGCGTCGATCAGCCGCTGCGCGGCCGACCGCGTAGGCGCCAGCGACCGCTGCACGAGCAGCTGATCGGCGCGCATCAGCCGGCGCCGGGCCGCCCCAAGGCGGCTGAGCGCCCCCTCGGGGGGCAGGAGCGAAGCGACGTGGGGGTGGACATCAGTAGCGGTACGTGTCCGGCTTGTAGGGGCCGGCCTTGTCGACGCCGATGTAGGCCGCTTGCTCGTCGGTCAGCTCGGTCAGCATCGCGCCGACCTTCGCGAGGTGCAGGCGCGCAACCTTCTCGTCGAGGTGCTTGGGCAGCACGTAGACCTGGCCGACCGCGTACTTCTCCGGCTGGGTGAACAGCTCGATCTGCGCGATCGTCTGGTTCGCGAAACTGGAGCTCATCACGAAGCTCGGGTGGCCCGTGCCGCAGCCCAGGTTCACCAGGCGGCCCTTGGCCAGCATGATGATCTTCTTGCCGTCGGGGAACGTGATGTGGTCGACCTGCGGCTTGATCTCGTCCCACACGTACTTCTCGAGCGACGCGATGTCGATCTCGTTGTCGAAGTGGCCGATGTTGCAGACGATCGCCTGATCCTTCATCGCCGCCATGTGGGCGTGCGTGATGATGCCCTTGTTGCCGGTCGTGGTGACGAAGATGTCGGCCTTGTCGGCGGCGTACTCCATCGTCACGACCTTGTAGCCTTCCATCGCGGCCTGCAGCGCGTTGATCGGGTCGATCTCGGTCACCCACACCTGCGCGCTCAGGGCACGCAGCGCCTGCGCCGAGCCCTTGCCCACGTCGCCATAGCCGGCGACCACGGCCACCTTGCCGGCGATCATCACGTCGGTCGCGCGCTTGATGCCGTCGACGAGCGATTCACGGCAGCCGTACAGGTTGTCGAACTTGCTCTTCGTGACCGAGTCGTTGACGTTGATCGCGCGGAACGGCAGCGTGCCCTTCGCGCTCATTTCCTTCAGGCGGTGCACGCCGGTCGTGGTCTCTTCGGTCACGCCGATGATCTGCGCGGCCTTGCGGGTGTACCAGGTCGGATCGATCGCGATCTTCGCCTTGATGGCCGCGTACAGGCAGGTCTCTTCTTCGCTGGTCGGGTTGGCGACCACCGACAGGTCCTTCTCGGCCTTCTGGCCGAGGATCATCAGCAGGGTCGCATCGCCGCCGTCGTCGAGGATCATGTTCGGGCCTTCGCCTTCGGTGCCCTTGGCGCCGAACTCGAAGATGCGGTGGGTGAAGTCCCAGTACTCGGTCAGCGTTTCGCCCTTGTGCGCGAAGATCGGCGTGCCTTCGGCGACCAGCGCAGCGGCCGCCTGGTCTTGCGTCGAGTAGATGTTGCACGAGGCCCAGCGCACGCTGGCGCCGAGCGCCTGCAGCGTCTCGACCAGCACGGCGGTCTGGATCGTCATGTGGATGCTGCCGGTGATGCGCGCGCCCTTGAGCGGTTGCGATTTCGCGAACTCGCCGCGAATGGCCATCAGGCCGGGCATCTCGGTTTCGGCGATCTTGATTTCCTTGCGGCCCCAGGCGGCGAGGCTCGGGTCGGCAATGGCGTAGTCTGCGGTGGGCTTGAGAACGGCGTTCATATCGGGCTCCAAAGAATTGAGGAACCCGCACGGCGGACACTGGGGGAAAGTTGGAACTCACCCACGAGGTCGAATCGTGCGGGTGAGCGCGGTTGCAATCTGCTTTCCGAGCCTGGGGCACCAAGTTCTCGAAGAACTGAGGTGGACCTTGCAACGCTCCTCGGAAGGAGCCCGGATTGTAGTCGTCATGGCCGGCCGCGCGCAAAGCCTGTGCAAGACTCGCGGGCATGCGCGTGACTTCCTCGACGAGCCTGCCCCGCCCCTGGCGCGAATTGCCCGGCGCCGATGCGCGGCGCGTGCTGGGCGTGCTGACCGACATCGACGACACCCTGACGACCGCGGGCGCGATCACCCCCGATGCACTTGCGGCTCTCGCGGCGTTGAAGCACGCGGGCCTGCCGGTGATCGCGATCACCGGCCGACCGATGGGCTGGAGCGAGCCGTTCGCACGACCTCTCGATCAAGGCGGGTGGCCGATCGACGCGATCGTGGCCGAGAACGGTGCGGTCGCGCTGTTTCGCGATGGCGGCGACACGCTCGCGATCGAGTACGCACAAGACGCCCCGACCCGCGCACGCAACGCGAAGCGCTTGGACGTGGTCGCCACGCGCGTGCTGCGCGAGGTGCCCGGCAGCACGCTCGCGCGCGACAGCGCCGGCCGCGTCACCGACATCGCGATCGATCATGCGGAGTACGCGCACTTGTCGCAGGCGCAGATCGACGCGGCCGTGGCGGTGATGCGCGCCGAAGGCATGAACGCGACCGTCAGCTCGATCCACGTCAACGGCTGGTTCGGTGAACACACCAAGCTGAGCGGTGCGCGCTGGATCGTGCAACGCCTGCTGCATCGCGATCTCGACGCGGAACGCGATCGCTGGGTCTATGTCGGCGATTCGACCAACGACCAGCTGATGTTCGGGCACTTTGCGCTCAGCGTCGGCGTCGCGAACCTGATGGCGTTCGCCGACACGCTGACGACCTGGCCGCGCTACCTCACGGAAGGCGCGTGCGGCGTCGGGTTCGCCGAGGTGGCGAACCGCCTGCTCAGCATGCGGTGAGCGGCTCGTGCAGGTCAACCTGCGCTGAGCGGGTCGCTCAACTGTTCCACCGAATCCATCTGCATCTCGAAGCTGAAAAAGCGGTTGCGCCCCTTCGCCTTCGCAACGTAGAGCGCCTCGTCGGCGCGCATCAGCAAACCTTCGACCGTGCTGCCTTCGTCGGCGATGCAGGTCGTGATGCCGCCCGACAGGGTCACGTGCCCTGCCACCGGCGAGGCCGGGTGCGGCAGGGCGGCAAGCTCGAACACCCGCCGCATCGCGCGCGCCAGCGTCATCGCGCCGGACTTGGGCGTGTCGGGCAGGATCAGCGCGAACTCTTCGCCGCCGTAGCGCGCGGCCTCGTCGCCCGGGCGGCGGCACATCTGGCGGATCAGGCCGCCGACGCGGCGCAGGCAGTCGTCGCCGGCGGTGTGGCCCATGCTGTCGTTGTAGGCCTTGAATTGGTCGAGGTCGCAGAGCATCAGCGTGAGCGGCGAGCCGTTGCGGCGAGACAGTGCCAGCGCGGTGGTCAGGCGATCGTCGAAACCCCGGCGATTCAACAGGCCGGTGAGCGTGTCGTGCTCGCTCAGATGCCGCAGGTGCTGGTTGCTGACGCGCAGCTGCGCCGAGAGTTCGAGCAGCCGGGTCTGCATCGCCATCAGCCGCCGCATCGCGCGCAGCTTCGCGGCGAGCACGGTGGCGGTGATCGGCTTGACGAGGTAGTCGTCGCCGCCCGCCTCGATGCCTTGGGCGAGATCCTCGTCGCGGTCTCGGCCGGAGAGAAAGATGATCGGCGTCCACTGCCCGGTCTCGCGTTCGCGCAGCTGGCGCGCGAGCCAGTAGCCGTCGTGCTGGGGCATCGCCACGTCGAGCATCACCAGGTCGGGCTTGTGGCGCTCGAACAAGTCGAGGGCCCAAGTCGCGTTGTGCGCTTCGAGCACGCGGTGGCCTGCCGCATCGAGGAGAGCGGCCAGATGGGCACGCACCGCGCTGTCGTCGTCTACGACGAGCACGGTCAGAACTGAACCGGTGTGAGGCAGCATGAAGCGTCGGGCAGAGGGGGCCCTGCCGTTATCGGCGCCGCCACCCCCCGCTTGAGCGGCTGCCGTCAGGCCGGCGCGTCGGCGGCTCTGATGAGCGGGCTCATGGACGTCATCGTCGCCGGGCCGAAGATGGTCGCGAAAGCCACGTCCTTGGCATCTCGGCCGGTCGCGATGCACACGAGTTCGTCGATCGGCGACATGCGGGTCGCGTCGAACATCACCCAGCGGCCGCCGAGGTAGGCCTCGAACACGGCATGGAAGTCGGGCGGCGGCTCGTCGAAGTTGGCGTAGCCGACGACCAGCCGCGCCGGGATGTTCAGTGCCCGGCAGAACGTGACGCCGAGGTGCGCGAAATCGCGGCACACGCCGGCACGCTGCACGAACACGTCGCGTGCGGTGGTGGTGGCCTGCGAGGAGCCGACCCGGTACTCGATGTTGGCGTGGATCCAGTCGACCACACCCTTCACCCGCGCATGGCCCCGCGGCAAGCCGGCGAACATTTTCTGCGCTGCCTGGCCGAGGTGGTCGGATTCGCAGTAGCGAGTCGGGTTCAGGTTGTGCATCAACTCGTCGGGCAGTTGCGCGATCGGCACCTCGGCCGCGAGGGTGTCGACCGGCGCCGGCGTGCGGCGCACCCGGGCCTGGTAGTGCAACGCGAGCGGGCCGGCCTCGGCATGCAGGCGCACGAAGCGGTGGCCGATCGTCGGGTCGGAATAGGTGTGCACCGGCAACTCGGGCGTGACGACCAGCGATTCGCTCAGCACCTGCTGGTCCATGCCGTTCAGCGCGTGGATCTGGAACAGGAAATCGCTCGGTCCGTTGACCTGGTAGGACAGCTGGCAATCGATGTCGAAGGTCTTGCCGTGCGGCGCGTCGGGCGCGGTCGCACGGGCTGCGTTGGTCGCTTCCACGCTCGGGGGGGTCAAGGTGGCGGTATCGGACATGGGTGACTCGGTGGGTTTGGCTTGAAGAGGCCCGCCATTGGGCACGCGACCAGTTCGCCCGACCATCGGCACGGCCCCCAGCGCCGAGTAGGACAACGGCGCTTCGCCAGCGCTCGAAGCGTCGCACGGGCGCGGTGTGCAAGACTGCGGCCCGCATGTCGCTCCGATCCACTGTCACGTCGCACCGCGAACCCGGCACGCTGGCAATCGCCGCGGCGCTTGCGCTCGCAGCGGCTGTCTCGCTCGGTCTCTCGCGCTTTTCCTATGCGCTGCTGCTGCCGCCGATGCGTGCGGACCTGGGCTGGAGTTACCTGACGGCCGGCGCGATGAACACCGTCAACGCGGCCGGCTACCTCGCCGGGGCGTTGCTCGCGCCGGGCTGGTTGCGGCGCTTCGGCGCGCGCCGCTCGCTGCTGGCCGGCGGTGCCGCCTCGGCGCTGCTGCTGGCCGCGCACGGCCTGGTCACGAGTGACGCGGCGCTCTACTTCCTGCGCAGCCTCACGGGCATCGCGAGCGCCGCGATGTTCGTCTCCGGCGGCTTGCTCGCGGCGCGCCTGGGCAGCCGCCCGCCATCGTCGGGCGAGTCACCCGGCCGCGTACCGGCAGCCGGGCTGGTACTGGGCATCTACTACGGCGGCACCGGGGTCGGCATCGTGCTGTCGGCGCTTCTGGTGCCGCCATTGAGCGCGCTGAACATCCAGCACGCCTGGCAGGCCGCCTGGGCCGCGCTCGGTGCGGCGGCCTTGCTGGCCACGGCGATCACGGGTCTCGCCACGCGCGGGCTGGACCCCGCCGGAGCGGCGGCGAATGCATCCGCGCGCTTCGAGTGGCGGCGCTTCGCCTGCGGCCTGGCCGCGTATTTCCTGTTCGGCCTGGGCTACATCGGCTACATGACCTTCGTCGTGACGCTGCTGCGCGAGCAGCAGCTGAGCGGCACGGCGATCACGGTGTTCTACGCACTGCTCGGCCTCGCGGTGATCGCCTCCTCGTGGATCTGGGCCGGCCTGCTGCAACGCCAGCGCGGCGGCGGTGCGCTGCGATTGCTGAACGCGCTGCTCGCGCTCGCCACCGTGCTGCCGGTCCTGAGCGCGCACCCGGTCGCGGTGTTCGCCTCGGGCCTGTTGTTCGGCGCGGTGTTCCTGTCGGTCGTGGCCTCGACGACCGCGCTGGTGCGCCACAACGCACCCGTTGCCGCGTGGCCGGCGGGCATCGCGGCGTTCACGACCCTCTTCGCCGCCGGGCAGATCGTCGGCCCCACGCTGGTCGGTTGGGTCGCCGACGGCGCTGGCGGCCTGCGCGGCGGGCTGGCCGTGTCGGCCGGCGTGCTGCTGCTGGGCGCGCTGATCGCCTGGGGGCAGCGGCCGCTGGACGAAGCCCGCCCTTGAGACAGGCGTCAGGCGCGCGCCCAGCGCGCTGAGGAAGCACCCATGAACGCGCCGAAGCGCTCCATCTCGGCGTCGATCGCATCGCGCAGAGGCCGCTCGAAACCGCGGCCCGACGCGCGGCCGATCACTGCATTCAACTGCCCCCCGACCATCGCCACGTTGCCCCAGCCGATCACCTTGTCGTGCCACAGCAGCGGCAACGCGTAGTAGCCGAGCAGGCGCTTCGGCGCCGGGGTGTAGGCCTCGAAACGGTACGCCCAGCCCCAGAAGAGTTCGAATCGACGGCGGTCCCAGACGACGGGGTCGAACGGCGTCAGCAGCCGCGCGTTCTCGTCGGCACGCCAGCGCGATGACATCGGCTTCTCGGCCGCCGGCCAGTACCAGTCGACGCCGTCGAGCCGATGGTGCGCGAGCCGCTGCTTCGCTCGAGCGAGCGTTGCGCCGCGCTGCAAACGCCACTGCGGGGCCCCGCCGCCGCTGAGCAGGCTGACAAGGTGGCCGAGGGTCGCGAGCGGCAGCGGCGCGTACTTCGCGACCACGAGATCGACGAGCGAGTCCATGCGCGCTGCGGCAGTCACGGTGTCCGCCACATCGGCGCCGCCCTCGCGCACCGCGTACACGCGCGTTCCACCGTCGCGTCGCGCCACGCGGATCATGCCGCGGTAGTGCATGCCGTCGAGCAATTGCGTGCTGGCATTGGACGAACCGCCGAACCAGTTGGTCGCCTTGCCGTGCGCGAAGTGCAGGTCGACCTCGCGCGGGTGCACGCTGCCGCGTTCGCGCACGAACTCGAGCACCGCCTGCGCCTGCGCAGCGCGCGCCGGCGTCCACGCGGTTCGCGGCGTGCGCGGGTGCATCAGCGCGTGGTGGCGACGCGGCAGGAAGCCGTAGTTGACGAAGAAGTCTTCCTCGATGCCGAGCTTCGCGTAGCGGCGTTCCAGATCACCGGCGCGGTAGTCGACGACACGGTGGCGCAGCGTGAGGTCTTGCGCTCGCGCCGGTGCGCGGATCGGGTCGGCCTGCACGAAACCGAGCTTGTCGATCGCGCGGCCGAGCGTGGTCGGCTTGAACAGCGTGCGGGAAATCGCGTATTGGCGCAAGTGATCGAGCTTGAGGGTCGGCATGGCGAGATGATGCCGAAAATCCACGCCAGAATGACCGCCGCCCGCAGCGCGGTTGGCGCTCATCCAAGAACGGACACGACATGAAACTCTGGCCCCTGGCGGGCAGCCTCGCGCTCTGCCTCTCGCTCGCCGCATCGGCCGGCCAACTGGTTGTCGACAGCGCCGCCTCGGCCGCCCTCGGCCGCGACCTGAAGTTCACCGCCTACCTGCCCGATGGCTACAAGGATGCGCCGACCAGGTACCCGGTCGTCTACCTGTTGCACGGCGCGGGCGGCGACGAGTACGAGTGGTCGCGCAAGGGCGGCGCGGTAGAGACGCTCGATGGCCTGATCAAGCGCGGCCTGATCCGCCCGATGGTCGCGATCATGCCGACGACCGGCCCGGCCTCGTGGTGGGCCGACGGCGCCGCCGAGAAGGCCGAGACGGCGTTCATGATGGAGCTGCTGCCGTATGTCGAGTCACGCTACAAGGTTTCGACCGAACGCGGCGGCCGCGCGATCGCCGGCCTGTCGATGGGCGGCTACGGCGCGCTGAACCTGTCGCTGAGCCACCCCGCGAAGTTCTGCGCCGCCGGCATCATCAGCCCGGCGATCTACGACCCGCTGCCACCCGAGGCCTCGGCCTCGCGCAGGACACCGCAATTCGGTCGCGGTGGGCACTTCGATCCCGAAACCTGGAAGGCGCTGAACTACCCCGCCCGGCTCGACAGGTACGCGCAATCACCGCAGAAGGTGCCGATGTGGATCGTCTCCGGAGACCACGACTACCTGGGCATCGCAGTGATGTCGGCGAACCTGTACTCGCGCATTCTGAAGCTGCAGCCCAAGCTCGCCGAGCTGCGCATCATCGACGGCGACCACGAATGGATGACCTTTCGCGATGCGCTGCCCGATGCGTTGCAATACGTGGATCGGCAATGCGCGAAGGGGCCGTGACGTCGCGGCGCCCAGCGAGCGCACGCGACCATCGACGAAGCGTGTGTCGACTTACAGGCCGGCCGCCGCGCGCAGTGCGCTGACCTTGTCCGTACGCTCCCAGGAGAACTCAGGCTCCTCGCGCCCGAAGTGGCCATACGCCGCGGTCTTCTCGTAGATCGGGCGCAGCAGGTCGAGCATCTGGATGATGCCCTTGGGGCGCAGGTCGAAATGCTCCTGCACGAGCGCCGAGAGCTTGTCGTCCGGCATCACGCCGGTGCCTTCGGTGTAGACCGTGACGTTCATCGGGCGAGCAACGCCGATCGCGTAGGCCACTTGAATCTGGCACTGGCGCGCGAGCCCCGCCGCGACGATGTTCTTTGCGACATAACGCGCGGCGTACGCGGCCGAGCGATCGACCTTGCTCGGGTCCTTGCCCGAGAACGCGCCGCCGCCGTGCGGGCAGGCGCCGCCGTAGGTGTCGACGATGATCTTGCGGCCGGTCAGGCCGCAATCGCCTTGCGGGCCGCCGATGACGAAGCGGCCGGTCGGATTGATCAGGAACTTGGTCTCCTTCAGCCATTCCTTCGGCAGCACCGGCTTGATCAGTTCCTCGATGATGGCCTCGTTGAACGATGCCTTCATCTTGGTCGCCGACTCGCTCTGGTCGGGGCTGTGCTGGGTCGACAGCACGACCGTGTCGATCGAGTGCGGCTTGCCGTCGACGTAGCGCATCGTCACCTGGCTCTTCGCGTCGGGCCGCAGGAAAGGCAGCCGCCCGTCCTTGCGCAGTTGCGCCTGGCGCTCGACGAGCCGGTGCGCGTAGTAGATCGGCGCGGGCATCAGCTCTGGCGTCTCGTCGCAGGCATAGCCGAACATCAGGCCCTGGTCGCCGGCGCCGATGTTGAGGTGGTCGTCGCTGGCGTGGTCGACGCCCTGCGCGATGTCGTTGCTCTGCTTGTCGTAGCAGACCATCACCGCGCAGCCCTTGTAGTCGATGCCGTACTCGGTGTTGTCGTAGCCGATGCGCTTGATCGTGTCGCGTGCGATCTGGATGTAGTCGACGTGCGCGTTGGTGGTGATTTCACCGGCCAACACCACGAGGCCGGTGTTGGTCAGCGTCTCGGCGGCGACGCGCGAGCGCGGGTCCTGCGCGAAGATCGCGTCGAGGATGGCGTCCGAGATCTGGTCGGCGACCTTGTCGGGGTGGCCTTCGGAAACTGACTCTGATGTGAAAAGGAAATCGTTCGACACTCTTAAACTCCCGAAAGGTTGAAAGGCTTGCGTTGCCGGCCTGAAACTCTGGGAGGAGCGGCGAACGCTTTAGCGGCATTTGTTGAGCGGCTTTTTTTGCCACCCGGCGCCGGACTCCATGAAGAGGCCCTGCGCATCGCCCGCAAGTAGTTCAAATTAACTCGGCGATGGCCCGATTATAAAGAAGATGCTGAGTTTGTTCCGATGGCTTGCCCGCCGCCCGCTGTGGCTTCTGCACGCAATCGGCGCCGTGCTGGGCTGGGTGACCTATTGCGCGTCGCCCTCGTACCGCCGGCGCTTTCGCGAGAACGCGCGCCAGGCCGGCATCTCGCCGACCGAAGCGCGCCCGGCCATCGCGGCGGCCGGGCGGATGGTCGCCGAGGCGCCGTTCCTGTGGATGCGGCCGCCCGGTCAGGTCATTGGCCCACTGTTGAGCTGGCAGGGCAGCGAGTTGGTCGAGGCCGCGATGCAGGCGCGGCGCGGCATCGTCTTCCTGACGCCACACATGGGCAGCTTCGAAGTGACGGCGCAGGCCGTCGCGCAGGAGTTCGCTGCGTCGTTCGGCCCGATCACGGTGCTGTACCGACCCGCTCGCAAGGCCGCCCTGCGCAAGGTGATGGACGGTTCGCGCGAACGCCCGGGCCTGCTGACCGCCCCGGCCACCCTCGCCGGCGTGCGCCAGATGCTGCGCGCGCTGCGCCGCGGCGAGGCCGTGGGCCTGCTGCCCGATCAGGTGCCACCCGAGGGCATGGGCGTGTGGGTGCCGTTCTTCGGCAAGCCTGCCTACACGATGACGCTCGCGGCGCGGTTGGTGCAGCAAACCGGGGCGACGCCGCTGCTCATCTGGGGCGAGCGTCTGGCGCGCGGCGCGGGCTACACGGTGCGGGTGAGCGCCTTGGGCGAGTCATTGCCGACGAGCGATCCGGGTCAGGCAGAATCCGCCGCGATCATCAACCGCGCAATGGAGCGCTTGATCCGGCAATGCCCGCAGCAGTACCTGTGGGGCTACAACCGGTACAAGCAACCGCGCGCGGCAGAACCGACCACCTGAGTCGGTCGTACAAGAACGAGGAGTGAGGTTGGGCGCGCGAATCCTGCTGGCTTTGCTGTGGCTGTTGCATTGCCTGCCGCTGGGTGCGCAGGCGTGGCTGGGCCGCGGCCTGGGCCGCCTGCTCTACCCGCTCGCGAAAGCGCGCCGCCGCATCGCGCTGCGCAACATCGCGCTGTGCTTTCCTGAACAGACACCGGCGCAGCACGAGGCGCTGGCCCGCGAGCACTTCCGGTGGCTCGGTCGCAGCCTGCTGGAGCGCGGGCTGCTCTGGTACGCCTCCCCCGACCGGCTGAGGCGCCTGATCCGCGTCGAAGGCGACGTGGCGCTCGCGGAGCGCAGCGAGCGTCCGGTGATGTGGCTGGCGCCGCACTTCATGGCGCTGGACGTGGCGGGCGCTTCGGTGCTGCTGTTCCAGAAGCGCAAAGGCATCTCGATCTACCAGGAACAAACCGACCCGGTGATGGACGCCGCGATCCGCCGCGGTCGCCTGCGCCTGGGTAACGCCGAGATCTTCCCGCGAGACGAAGCGGGCAAGGCCCTGTTCCGCGCGATACGCCGGGGCGATGCGTTCTTCAACCTGCCCGACATGGACTTCGGCGAGCGCGACGCCGCCTTCGTGCCCTTCTTCGGCATCCCGGCCGCGACGCTGCTGGCACCCTCGCGCCTGGCACGCGCGCTGAACATGGTCGTGCAGCCGGTGGTGGCCGAATCCTTGCCCGGCGGCGCGGGCTACCGCGTGCGGTTCCTGCCGCCGTGGACCGACTTTCCGACCGACGACGCGGTCGCGGACACGGCGCGGATGAACCGGTGGATCGAGTCCGAGATCCGGCGCGTGCCTGCCCAGTACCTGTGGGTCCACAAGCGCTTCAAGACGCGCCCTGCAGGCGAGCACCCGCTGTACTGACGGCGACATAATCGACGGATGAAGCTGAAGTTCACCAAGATGCAGGGCGCCGGCAACGACTTCGTCGTGCTCGACGGCACGCGCGCACCGGTGGAACTCGATCCCGAACAGATCCGCCGGCTCGGCGACCGCCGCTTCGGCATCGGCGCCGACCAGATCCTGATGGTCGAGCGCAGCAGCGCACCCGGCATCGACTTCGGCTACCGCATCTTCAACGGCGGCAGCGGCGACGAGGTCGAACACTGCGGCAACGGTGCGCGCTGCTTCGTGCGCTATGTCGTCGATCACGGCCTGAGCGACAAGCGCACGCTGCGCGTCGCCACCATGAACAACGTGCTGGAGCTGCACCTGCAGGAAGACGGCCGCGTCACGGTCGACATGAACGCGCCAGTGTTCGATCTCGCCAGCGTGCCGTTCGACGCGGCCGGGCTCACCCCCAGCGAGCGCGGCGGCTGCGCGCTGTGGCCACTCGATGTCGGCGACCAGATCGTCGAGGTCGCGGTGCTGTCGATGGGCAACCCGCACGCGGTGCAGCTCGTGGCCGACATCGACACCGCGCCGGTCGCGAGCATCGGCCCGGCGGTCGAGACCCACACGCGCTTCGCGCGCCAGGTGAACGCCGGCTTCATGCAGATCGTCGACCGTTCGCACATCCGCCTGCGCGTGCACGAGCGCGGCGCGGGCGAGACGCTCGCCTGCGGCACCGGCGCGTGCGCCGCGGTGGTGGCCGGCATCCGGCTCGGGCTGCTCGATGCGCGCGTCGATGTCGACGCGCGCGGCGGTCGTTTGACGATCGAATGGCAGGGTGCGAACGCGAACGGCGAAAACGCGCACGTGCTGATGACCGGCCCTGCACAAACCGTATTTGATGGAGAGATCGAACTATGACCAGCGGCGTGCAAGGCATCACCGAAGCGGACATCGCCAACTACCTGGCGAACACGCCCGGCTTCTTCGAGCGCCACGCCGAGCTGCTCGGCAGCGTGCAGCTGACCAGCCCGCACGGCCAGCGCGCGGTCTCGCTGCAGGAGCGGCAGATGGAGATGCTGCGCGACAAGATCCGCGGCCTGGAGGGCAAGATCATCGAGATGATCCGCTACGGGCAGGACAACGTTTCGATCGCCGACCGCCTGCACCGCTGGACCCGCGCGCTGATGCTCGTGCCGCAGCCCGCGGAGCTGCCGAACGTGCTGGTGCGCGAGCTGATGCACCAGTTCATGATCCCGCAGGCCGGCATCCGCGTCTGGGGTGCGGCAGCCGCATTCGCGAGCCACGATTTTGCGCAGCCTGTCGGCGACGACATCAAGCTCTTCGCCGGCAGCCTCACGCTGCCCTACTGCGGCGTGAACTCCGGCTTCGAGGCCGCGCAGTGGCTCGAAGAGCCGACGAGCGCGAAGTCGATGGCGCTGATCCCGCTGCGGGCCGAAGCGGCCGAATCCACGCCGACGGCGGCCTTCGGCATGCTGGTGCTGGCCTCGCCCGACCCGACCCGCTACACCGCCGACATGGGCACCGAGTTCCTCGCGCGCATCGGCGAGATCGCCGGCGCGGCGCTGGCGCGGCTGTTGCCGGTGCGTGGCTGACAACGACGATGTTCGGCGCCACCTCGTTCACCTCGAGGTGGAGCGCCGCTTGGCGCTGCGCACGCTGGCGCTGTACCGAGACGCCTTTGCCAAGCTGAACGACTTCGCAGCGGCGCAGAAGCTGCCGCTGCGCGAGGTGCAGGTGCACCACGTGCGCCGCTGGGCCGCGTCGCTGCATGCGCAAGGCCTGGGGCCGCGCAGCATCGCGCTGCTGTTGTCGGCCTGGCGAGGGCTTTACCGCTGGCTCGGGCGCGACGGCCATGTCGCGCTGAACCCGGTGGACGGCGTGCGCGCACCCAAGGCCGCGAAGCCGCTGCCGAAGGCGTTGCCGGTTGATCTCGCGATGGCGCTGGCCGATGCGCCTTCGAATGCTGCGGAGACCATGCACGCGCCCGCCGTCGAGGCGCGCGATCAGTGCATCGTCGAGTTGTTGTACGGATGCGGCCTGCGCGTCGGCGAACTGGTCGGGCTCGACCTGCAGCCCGGCGGCGAGGGCTGGGTCGACATCGCCGACGCGAGCGCGCAGGTGCTCGGCAAGGGCAGCAAGCGGCGCAGCGTGCCGGTCGGCGCGGCCGCACTGAAGGCGCTGCGGGCGTGGCTCGCGCTGCGGCACGAACTCGCGCGCGAAGGCGAGCCGGCGCTGCTCGTCGGCGCACGTGGCGCGCGCATCAGCGCGGGCCAGGTGCGCACGCGCCTGAAGCTGCGCGCGCTGCGTGCCGGCTTGCCCACCCATGTGCACCCGCACATGCTGCGGCATTCGTTCGCGACCCATGTGCTGCAATCCAGCGGCGACCTGCGCGCGGTGCAGGAACTGCTCGGGCACGCCAACATCACGACCACGCAGGTCTACACCAAGCTGGACTTCGGGCACCTGTCGAAGGTGTACGACGCAGCGCACCCACGCGCCAAGAAGCGCGACTGAATGGCGCACCCGGCGGCGCGTACACCGCCACCCGCCGAGCGGATCCCGGCCGGCTTGGGGCGGCCCGGCGCTCGGCCGGGATCGCCCCGAAACGGGCTGCGTCGACAATCGCGGCCATGAAAGTCATCACCCTGCGCGAAGGCCGCGAACGCTCGCTGCTGCGCCGCCACCCCTGGGTCTTCGAAGCCAGCATCGCCGGAGGCAAGGCCGACAGCGGCGAGACCGTGCGCGTGCAGGCGCACGACGGCCGCTTCCTGGCCTGGGCCGCATACAGCCCGTCCTCGATGATCCGGCTGCGCGCCTGGAGCTTCGACGAGACCGAGCGCATCGACGCCGCGTTCTTCGCGCGCCGCATCGCGCGCGCGCTGGCCGTGCGCGAGACGCTGAAGGTCGACAGCGACAGCGTGCGCCTGATCCACGGCGAGGCCGACGGGCTGCCGGGGCTGGTCGTCGACCGCTACGGCGACACGCTGTGCGCGCAGATCACGTCGGCCGCCGCCGAGCGCTGGAAGGGCGTGATCGCCGAAGCACTGCTCAAGGCGAGCGGCGCCACGCGCCTGTACGAACGCAGCGACGCCAGCGTGCGCGGCCTCGAAGGCCTGTCGCCACGCACCGGCTGGATCGCCGGCGAGATGGAAGCCCCGGCCGCGGGTACGCGTCCGCCCCCCGAGGGGGTGCCGGCCGGCTTGGGGCGGCCCGGCGCTCGGCCGGCAACGTGTGTGACGATCCGCGAACACAGCTGGCAGTTCGAGGTCGACCTCGCGAGCGGCCACAAGACCGGCTTCTACCTCGACCAGCGCGACAACCGGCGCATCTTTGCCGAAACCGTGCGCCTGTTCGGCTACCGGCGCGTGCTGAACTGCTTCAGCTACACCGGCGGCTTCAGCGTGGCCGCGCTGGCGGCTGGCGCGACCGACGTCACCAGCGTCGATTCGTCCGGCCCGGCGCTGGCGCATGCCGAGGCGCATGTGGCGCTGAACGGCTTCGACCCCGCGCACCACCGCACGCTCGATGCCGATGTGAACCGCACGCTGCGCGAGATGATCGACCGGGGCGAACGCTTCGACGCGATCGTGCTCGACCCGCCCAAGTTCGCGCCCAGCGCCGCGCACGCAGAACGCGCGGCGCGCGCCTACAAGGACATCAACCGCCTCGCCTTCGGGCTGCTGCGCCCCGGCGGCGCGCTGTTCACGTTCTCGTGCTCGGGCGGCATCAGCGGCGATCTCTTCCACAAGATCGTGGCCGGCGCCGGCCTGGACGCGGGCATCGACGCCCGCATCCACGCGCGGCTGGCCGCGGCGCCGGATCACCCGATGACGGTGACGTTTCCGGAGGGCGAGTACCTGAAGGGCTTGGTGCTGGTCGTGGCCTGAGCGGGCGCCGGCAGCGGCACCCGCGTGTGGAACTTCGCGCGGTGCACGCTGAAGAAGGTCTTCACGTTGCGCACGTTCGCGTCCTGCGTGAACAGCGTCTGCACCAGCGCGTGGTAGGCCGCCATGTCGCTCACCTGCAGCACCAGCAGCAGGTCGGGCCCGGGTGAGACGCGGTAGCACTGCTGCACTTCCGCGCGGGCCACGGCGCGTGCCTCGAAATCTGCCAGGTGTTCAGCGCCCTGCCGATCGAGCGTGATCTCGGTGATGGCGGTCAGCCCGGCACCGAGCTTGTGCGGCGAGAGCAGCGCCACGCGCCGCTCGATCACACCGGCCGCGACCAGCCGCTTGACGCGGCGCAGGCAGGTCGCCGCCGAGGTGTGCGTGGCGGCGGCGAGGTCGAGGTTGGAGAGCGAAGCGTCGTTCTGAAGTTGCTCGAGGATGCGCAGATCAGCCGCGTCAATTTCGATGAATTCACTCATGGAAGCGGGTCATGTGGTTTTATCAATCACTATTTTGAAGCAGTGATTTTATTCGTCAAACAAACTATTTTTTCGACCACTTTGGTCGTCGCCCCGCGCCTACGATTCGGCCTGTCTCGACTCCCAAGAAAGCTCCCATGTGCGGAATCGTCGGTGCCGTCAGCACCCGCAACATCGTCCCGATCCTGCTCGAAGGCCTGAAGCGGCTCGAATACCGCGGCTATGACTCGTGCGGCGTCGCGGTGCATCAGGACGGCGCGCTTCGCCGTGCCCGCAGCACCTCGCGCGTCGCCGAGCTCGAAGCCGAGGTCGCGCGCGACGCGGTCCACGCCGGCACCGGCATCGCCCACACCCGCTGGGCCACGCACGGGGCGCCGGTGGTGCGCAACGCACACCCTCATTTCAGCCGCGGCCCGGGCGTCTCGGACGCCGATGTCGCCGTCAGCGGCGGCCAGGCCGGCAAGGGTGCCCACGCCGGGCGCATCGCACTCGTGCACAACGGCATCATCGAGAACCACGACGAGCTGCGCGCCGAACTCGTCGCGCGCGGCTACGTGTTCGACAGCCAGACCGACACCGAGGTCATCGCACACCTGGTCGACCACCTGTACGACGGCGACCTGTTCGACGCCGTGCAGCGCACAACCGTGCGCCTGCGCGGCGCGTTCGCGATTGCGGTGTTCTGCCGCGACGAGCCACACCGGGTGGTCGGTGCACGCGAAGGGTCGCCGCTGGTGCTCGGCGTGGGGCGTGGTGCCGCTGGAACGGCCACCGCCGGCGAGAGCTTCGTGGCCTCCGACGCGATGGCGCTTGCGGGCGTGACCGACCAGATCGTCTACCTCGAGGAAGGGGACGTGGTCGACCTGCAACTCGGCAAGCACTGGATCAGCCAGCGAGGTGCCGATGGTCGGTACCAGCCGGTGCAACGCGAGGTTCGCACCGTCGTGGCGCACACCGGCGCAGCCGAACTCGGGCCGTACCGGCACTACATGCAGAAGGAGATCTTCGAGCAGCCCAAGGCGATCGCCGACACGCTCGACGCGGTGCCCGGCATCTCGCCCGAGCTCTTCGGCGACGGCGCGCACCGTGTGTTCAAGCAGATCGACTCGGTGCTGATCCTCGCTTGCGGCACGAGCTACTACGCCGGCTCGGTCGCGAAGTACTGGCTCGAGAGCATCGCGAAGATTCCGACCAGCGTCGAGGTCGCGAGCGAATACCGTTACCGCGACAGCGTGCCGAACCCGCGCACGCTGGTCGTCACGATCACGCAGAGCGGCGAAACCGCCGACACGCTCGCCGCGCTCAAGCACGCGCGTTCGCTCGGCATGGCCCACACGCTGACGGTGTGCAACGTGGCGACCAGCGCGATGGTGCGAGAGTGCGAATTCGCCTACATCACGCGCGCTGGCGTCGAGATCGGCGTGGCCTCGACGAAGGCGTTCAGCACCCAGCTCGTCGGCCTGTTCCTGCTGACGCTGGCGCTGGCGCAGACGCGCGGGCACCTGACCGACGCGTTGGAAGCCGAGCACCTGAAGGCGCTGCGCCACCTGCCGGTCGCGGTGCAGGCGGTGCTGGCACTGGAGCCGCAGATCGTGGCGTGGTCAGAGGCCTTCGCACGCAAGGAAAATGCGCTCTTCCTCGGCCGGGGCCTGCACTACCCGATCGCGCTCGAAGGCGCGTTGAAGCTGAAGGAGATCAGCTACATCCACGCCGAGGCCTACCCGGCCGGCGAGTTGAAGCACGGGCCGCTCGCGCTCGTCACCGCCGAGATGCCGGTCGTCACGGTCGCACCGAACGATGC